>LFFM01000081.1_pt1 | contig 53703 bp, 60 predicted proteins | sample 643131 | NCBI WGS metagenome assembly LFFM01 (sample SAMN03777445, study PRJNA286221) | soda lake metagenome | biome: soda lake; feature: Kulunda steppe; material: water; isolation source: sample Tc-Br brine of Tanatar trona crystallizer | place: Russia: Kulunda steppe | collected 2011-07 | reverse complement strand
TATTTCGAACTCACGATCGACACGGACACGAACGAGCCGGAGATCGACGTCGATTCGGAGACGGCCTGGGAACGCCCGCACGGAACCCGGATCGAGGTGGAGATGGAGGGCAATATGCGGGCCCGAAAACAGCTCCACAACTACATCAAATACACCGCCGTCGTCAACCCACACGCCAGAATCGAGTTCGAAGAACCCGACGAGTCGTTCAAGTTCGAGCGGGTGACCGACGAACTCCCGCCCGAAACGGAAGAGATCAGACCACACCCTCACGGCGTAGAACTCGGAACGCTTCTGAAGATGCTCGATTCGACCGAGTCGTACTCGCTGTCGGGATTCCTCCAGGAGGAGTTCACGCGGGTCGGCGCGAAAACGTCCGACAGCGTGCTAGATAACCTCCGTGACAGACACTTCGGGCGGGAAGTGGCCTGGCGTCCGCCCAGGACACACGAGGCGGGAGATATCGAGACGGCTGTCGCGGACGCCGTCGCGAACAAGAGTTCGGCGGCGACTGCGGCCTTCGCCGAACGGCTGTCCGAGCAGATCGGAGAACACGATCGGATCGCTCACTCGACGGTCGTTTCGCTCGTCGCGGGACTCGCCGACGGGATCGAGTCGGAGTTCGAGGAGACGTTCGGCTCGACGGTTCGGGAGAACGCCGTCGATGCGGCTTGGGGTGAAATCGCCGAAGATCGACGGAGCGACTGCTATGAGATCGTCGACGAGGCGACGACGAGCCGGAAGGACGACGCCGCGATCGAGGGGCTCGCCGACCGGCTGGCCGACAAGTTCGACGAACAGGAGGACGAACGAAACCGAGTTACACGCGAGATGCTCCGTGAGTTCGTCGACCGGGCCGCCGACGCGACCGAGAAATTCGACGACGCGACGTTCGGCGAGACGGCCCGCGAAAACGTCGTCGAAGCCGTCTGGGCCCGCTCGATGACGGTTCCGGACGATCCGCCGAAGGTCCGATCGGTCGAATCGGACAGAGACACCGCCGCCCGCCTACTGGAGGCGATGCGGGAAACGGACATCCTCTCGCCGCCGACCGACTGTCTCGCGCCGATCTCCGAGGAGCTGGTTCTCGCCGGCCTTAAAAAGGAGTACGATGCCGACTTCTACACCTCCGTGACCCGGGACGCATCGGTCCACGGCGGTGACCCCTTCGTCGTCGAGGTCGGGATCGCCTACGGCGGCGAGATCGGATCGGAGGGGAGTGCGGAGATCCTCCGGTTCGCCAACCGGGTCCCGCTCGTCTACCAGCGGGGCGCCTGTGCGACCGTCGACGTGCTCAAAAACGTCAATTGGCGCAACTACGGGCTCGATCAGCCGGGCGGCAGCGGTATGCCGAGCGGTCCGGCCGTCATCATGATCCACGTCGCCTCCACGAGCGTTCCGTTCACGAGCGAGTCCAAGGACGCGGTCGCGAACATCCCGGAGATCGAAGACGAACTCAGACTCGCGCTGCAGGAGGCGGGCCGGAAGCTCCAGTCGCATCTCAAAAAGCAGCGATCGCTCAAAAAGCGACAGCGGAAACAGAACGTCATCGCGGACATCTTACCGGAGATGGCCGAGAAGCTCTCGGAGGTGACGGGACGGGAGCCGCTCGACGTCGACGATTCGCTCGCGCGGATCATGAACAACGTCCTCGTCGATCGGACCGTCGAAGGCTCGAAGGTCAGGCTGTCGGTCCACAACTACGGCGGGACGAACGCCTCCCCGGAGATCACCGAGATCGTGACCGCAGACCCCGGCGATCCGGACGGCGCGACCGTCGTCGAGATGGACGGCGAGTGGTTCATCAAGTGGGCGCCGACGGTCGAAAGCGGCGGGACGGCCACGCTCGAGTACGAGGCCGCCGCCGAGGCCGATTTCGACGTCTCCGTCGGGGGTATCGAAGCCGAGAAACTCACACTCAACGCATAACATGAGCACCGAATCAGATTCCGACGTGAAGGACGAACTCGCCCGCGATCGACTCATCGATCTCGCCAGCGAGTTCTACGACCAGTTCGCCGACGGGACCGTTCCGACCATGGAGATCCCGACCCGGACGAAGAGCAACATCGTCTTCGACGAGGACAAAGACGTCTGGGTGTACGGCGACCGGACGTCGACCCGCTCGGCCAACAGCGTCCGCGGCGCCCAGAAGCTCCTGAAGGCGATCTACACGATCGACTTCCTCGCCGAACAGCTCGACCAGGACCGTTCCTCGACGCTGCGTGAACTGTATTATCTCTCCGAGTCGTGGGACGAAGAGCGAGCTCAGTTCAACGATCAGGACGAGTCCAATCAGCTCGTCGAGGATCTCGAGATCGTCGGCGACGTCACCCGCGAGGATTTCCACATGCGGCCCGAGGAGTCGGGCGCGACGATCATGGGGCCGCTCTTCCTCCGCGAGCAGACCCGTCGCGGCGAACGCGAGATCCACTGCCAGGAGGACGTCGGAGAGGGCGGCTATCAGATCCCGAACAACCCCGACACGATCGAGTTCCTCGATCACGACGCGGATTTCGTCCTCTGTGTCGAGACCGGCGGGATGCGCGATCGGCTCGTCGAGAACGGGTTCGACGAGGAGTACAACGTCATCGTCGTCCACCTGAAGGGTCAGCCGGCGAGAGCGACCCGCCGGATCACGAAACGACTCAACGGCGAACTCGGCCTTCCGGTCGTCGTCTTCTGTGACGGCGACCCCTGGTCGTATCGGATCTACGCCTCGGTCGCGTACGGTTCGATCAAGTCCGCCCACCTCTCGGAATATCTCGCGACTCCTGACGCCGAGTACGTCGGCATCCAGCCGGTCGATATCGTCAACTACGATCTCCCGACGGATCCGCTCAGCGATTCGGACATCAACGCCCTCGAGAGCGAACTCGACGATCCGCGGTTCCAGGACGACTACTGGCGAGAGCAGATCGAACTCCAACTCGATATCGGCAAGAAGGCCGAACAGCAGGCGCTCGCCTCCCGGGGACTGGATTTCGTGACCGAGACGTACCTCCCCGAACGGCTCGACGAGATGGGTGTCATCTGATACTGACGGACGAGACCGGATGGGTTGCGCTGAAGCGATTACCACCTCACAGACGTTGTCACCGGCTGGCGTGCGAGATGGAGGGCGCGTATCGGTCATGTAGCTATAGCGTTACAGTTCCGACGGGCATACGACGACTGGCAGGTGTCGCCCGTCTCGGTTCCGGCTTCCGCTTCAGTCTCGCTCTCAAGACGGTCCGCACTGTACGGTATCGTCTGAGCGGTCAGCCGGATATGTTATCGACCGACTTCATTCCCGACTTCCAGGGAGTTCGTCTCGATGGATATCCAACAGTTCAACGAGCGGTCGGATCTGATCGAAGGCTGGGCCTTTACTCACTTCGTCGTTTTCCCGATCCCACTCGATGAATCCGTAGTCTGCTAGCTTCGGCAAGTGAACATGAGTCAGTGTTATTCCCTGTTCGAAAACGGCGTCTTCGGCCTCGTCGTCCGTAACCGGTGGCGCGACCGTTTGTGGTGTCCGCTCCAAAAGCTCAACCAGTAGAGTTCGCCGCTGGATGTCCGCGAGTGCATCTAGCATCTCGTCGAACGAGGGCTGTCTCTGTAATTCGGGCATAGTATCTGTTGTCTACAACTATACCCCGGTATTATAAATCATGTTAGTTATGTGAGGATTTTCTATCGAACTGGTAACCAGATATCATCAATCTATCTCGTATAATTCAGCGAAAGGTACGGACAAAGCGATTCCCATCTGACGAACCCGGGCGCGTATACAGTACACCCTCCCAGAGCAGAGGGTACGCTCAGCCAGTAGAGTGAATTGCTCCGGGGTCAAGCCTCGAGACACTCTGCCCGATGTCTCTGTAGAGTCACAGTCATTTGTTACATAAATACGTACTGGATACTTACTTTATGCGTGAATAGTACATAATTCATAGAGATGGCAAACGATATAACCATCTCTCGTGCATACTCGGATGTATGAAACAGCAGGGGCGTAAGACACCACTCTCGACCGACTCACTCACCGTCGAGATCGTTAATGCACTTGCGGAACACGGTATCAACCACGAAACGTATACGCTTCACGATTACATTGACGTCGACGCGCTCGAAGAAGTAATCTCCTCGGGGGGCGCCAACACGGAGGTCGAAGTGACTATCGAAGGGATCCAACTCAACATCACCCAACACGGTGTGCAAACCTTCGATGGGCGCTTGGATGCCAACGAACAATGGTCTCGACAGTCACTTCACCTCGAGTAGGGGGCTTGGCCTGTTAGCGATAACACCGACGCGCGAGTACGCTACCGCTCGCTCCGTCGAACGCCTCCGTCTCGGTGAGTCGTGTGTGCGTTCTTTCCGCATCAGTAAGCTACCCCACGGCTAAAGCGTGGGTTTCCGCGCTGTTATCGCTATGAGTCCGTCCCCGATTCAGCGATCCAGTTCGACACGCACCCCACGTCCCTCTAGATCGGCAGCGAACGCCTCCGCGTCCGTCTCGATCGCCTCGAACGTGTCGTAATGGATCGGGACGACGAGGTCCGGATCGAGCGCAACGGCCATATCGGCGGCCTCGTGACGATCCATCGTGAAGACACCCCCGATCGGCGGACAGAAGACATCTGCGTCGATCCGGTCGTGCCCTTCGAGGACGTCCGTGTCCCCCGGACAGTAAACTGAAACCCCCTCGACCGTGAGATGGAACCCACAGCCACGTCCCTCCGGATGGTATGGAGAACCGTCCGCGCGAACGTGTGGCCCGTTCGGCTCGTTGTACGCCGCCGTCGTTCTGAGAATCACGTCGTCGACCGCCATATCGGTCTCGGAATCGACCGTCCGGGTCCCGTAGGGAAGATCCGCCGGTCGCTCGATCGAGCGGTCGATACGGTGGGTGTTGATCCCTTCGAACAGTACAACCTCCGCTTCCGGGGAGGCGACGCTCCGGATTCCCGCCGGATCGTAATGGTGGCCGTGCGTGACACAGACCAAGGTTCCGTCCCCGGCATCGTACCCGTCTAAGACGCCGTATCGGCCCGGATCGACGTATACGACCGAGCCCTCACCTTCGATCCGGACCGTGGCGTACCCGAGCCACGAAAGCGAGATCCCTTCGTGTTCGATCATACCCCCACGTTCGCCCCAGGCGAATACAAAACGAGCGCTTTCCGACGGAGCGATCCGATCAGGAGTACAGCCGTTCGATTCGGTCTATGCTGTCGGCGTCGTCGGACGATTTGTCCTCACGTATCCCCACGAACCGCGGGAACCGAAGGGCGTATCCCGAACCGTACGTCGGCGAGCGCTGGATCTCCTCGTATCCGACCTCGAAGACGACCTCGGGTTCGATCTCGATCTCGGTCCCGGATTCCGATCGGACATGTGGCTCGAGACGCTTCTGGAGCGTCCCGAGTTCCGCGTCGGTGATCCCCGTCGCCACTTTCCCGACCGGCCGGTAGCCGTCGTCGGCCCTTGCCGAGACCAGAAAGGTGCCGTACCGGTTCGCCCGCCGTCCCTCTCCCCATTCGGCGCCGGTGACAACGAGATCGAGCGTTTCGACGTCCGGTTTCCGTTTGAGCCAGTTCTGCCCCCGTTTTCCGGGCGTGTACGTCGACTCGGGGTTTTTGAGCATGATCCCCTCGTGGCCGGCGGCGAGCGCGTCGGCCTCCAGTTGCTCGATCTCGTCGGAATTCTCCGAGAGGGTCCGCTCGACAGCGATCTCGTCGAACAGTTCGGAGATCCGTCCGTGTCTTCTCGAGAGCGGCACGTCGAGCAGATCGTCGCCCTCAACGTGCAGACAGTCGAACGCGTGGAGCGTCACCGCGACGTCCTCGCGCGTCGCGGCGACGTCGTGTTTGCGCCTGAACCGACGGAGGACGTTCTGGAACGGTTTCGGGTCGCCTTCGGCGTCGACGGCGACGACCTCCCCGTCGACGATCGCGGGTGTTTCGAGCGACGTTTCGACGGTATCGACGACCTCCGGGAGCGAGTCGGTCACGTCCTCGAAGTTGCGTGAAAACAGCCTCGTCGTCTCGCCGTCGTAGTGGATCTGTACCCGAACCCCGTCGAACTTCGTTTCGACGGCGACGGTTCCCCACGCCTCGAGTGCTTCCGTCGCCGTACCGGTCTGTGCCAACATCGACCCGACAGGGCGACCGATACGCAGTCGGATCTCGGCGAGCCCGTCCGTCCCCGCCTCGCGGGCGGTGCCCGCGACGAGGCCGCAGTCGTTCGAAACCTGGAGCGCTCGCCGAACCGCTCCCGAGGGTACGTCGAACGCCTCGGCGATGGCGTCCCGGACGGTCCCCTCCCCGACGCCGATCCGCATCTCCCCGAGGACGAGTCGGGCGAGATACCGAGCTTCGAGCGGTTCAGCCCGGTTGAACAGTCCGAACAGCGTATCGAGTTTCGTCTGCGCGCTTCCGCTTCCGGACGCGGTCGCGATCGAACCGAGCGTCGCCTCCACGTCCCCGACAGAAACCTGATTCCGGCTTTCGGATCCGAACGCCGAAAGGCCCCGCTGACCTCCCAGATCGAGGGCCTCGGCGACCGCACCGATCTCACCGACCTCGGCCAACCGATCCTCGATATCGTCGGCTGTGACGTTCGGTCCGGCCGCTTTGGCCAGCGCCTCATAGCAGAGCCGCGGTCCGATCTCGAGTTTCGTGTCGTCGTGTGCGGGGAACACTCGCCCCTGAACGAACCGCGAGACGGTTTCGAGGTCCTCGTCGGCCCCCTCGAACAGTTCCGCGACGAGCGCGATCGTTTCGATGTCTCCGGACTCCGATTCGATGTCTGCGGTTCGGGCGGCGAAATCGGCGAACTCCATCGATAGCGTCTACGAAGACCGATATATAAAAAACGCGGATCGGTCGGCCGGCTTATAACACTTCGTCGAAGTCCTTGTGGCCCTTGATGTCGACGTTGCCCTCCGTGATCGTGGCGAGGAACACGCCGTTACCGGAGCCGGTGTCCCGCTCGACGGCGGCCTTGACTCCGGAGGCGGCGACTTCCTTCGCCTCCTCGTTCGTCATGTCGTCTCTGTACTCGCGCTCAAGCGTTCCGTACGCCACCGTCAGCCCGGATCCGGTGACGGTGTAATCGTCCTCCATGACGCCGCCGGCAGGGTCGATTGAGTAGACGTGGTGTCCGTCGTCGTCGACGCCGCCGAGGATCGGGTTGATCGCGAAGAACGGGCCGCCCCGGGCGAAGTTCCCGGCGAGCGTCGCAAGCGCCCCGATGGAGATGTCCTCGCCGCGGCGGGCCTCATAGAGGTTTACCTCGGCCCGGAGCGATCGGATGAACGACTGTGCGCCGCCGACGCTTCCGACGAGAGTCAAGGCGGCCGATGGGTGGATCTGTTCGACCTTCTGAACGTCTTTGTTCGAGACGAACCGGCCTCCGAGAGAGGCACGCATGTCCGTCGCGATGACGACCCCCTCGGCGGTCGAGATTCCGATCGTGGTCGTTCCGGTCTTGTTCACGTTCTCGAGGTCGCCCATCGAAAGATCGTTGGACGGGACCTCTCCGAGTTCCGGCTCGTACGGCGAGACGGTGTGATCCTGTCCGGTGCGCGGCAGGGGAGAATCGGGTTGACGCATTGTCTTTCCGTTGTAGCCCAGCGGTGATAAAACCTTCCGGTTACCGCCCGGCCGCCGTTCGTTCGTACGACGTCTGTAGTCGCTCGATGAGTCGGTCGACCGGAAGCCGAATTCCAGCACGGTTCACGGCGAGCGCGATCGGTAGGAGTGCGATTCCGAGCACGACGCTGAACTGGTACAGGGCGAACAGAGTCGCCCGGTACAGATCTGTTGTCATCGTACTGAGCAGCCAACCGGTGGTAAGATATATACTTTTCCCATCGTTCAGAGGCTAAATCAAAGATGAGTGAAGACAGTACCTCCGCTGTACCGCGATTAACTCTTACCTGTATCGGAGACAATTATATTTGTACAACTCCGAATGAGACGGATGCGTTCCGTACGTGGCTCCAGTCGTAGACATAAGTTATGTCGATAATGACCATCACGTGCGCGCTACGACCGTGAGCGGTCCCACTCGAATCCGAAACAATAGGGCTATCCGTCACGCACCGTTCGAAGCGAGTATGAGCAATTATCTCGTTGCGATAGAGGCGGCGTGGCTAGTGCGTGACGTCGAGGCGATCGACGACGCGATCGGGGTCGCGGTCAGCGAGGCGGGACGCCGCCTCAACGAGGCCGAGATGGACTACGTGGAAGTGGAAGTCGGTTCGACGCCCTGCCCGGCGTGCGGGGAACCGTTCGATTCGGCGTTCATCGCCGCCGATACGGCGCTTGTCGGGCTCGGGCTCGAAATGAAAGTGTTCAACGCCGACAGCACACAGCACGCCTCGCGGATCGCCAAAAGCGAAATCGGCGGTGCACTGCGTGACGTACCGCTGAAAGTGATCGATACGTTCGAAACCGGAGACGCCGACGCCGATGCCGACACCCAGTAGACCGGAGCCGTTAGGAGATATGTGCCGCGACGTCGGCCTCGGTTATGATCCCGCGTAGCTGTCCGTCCTCGACGACCATCACCGCGTCCTGATGGTTGAGATGGGCGTTCACCTCATCGAGCGTCGCGTCGGGCTCGACGGTCGTGATGGCCTCGCGCATCGCGTCCGCGACCGGGAGTTCGGCGGCGTTTTCCGAGTCGAGCTGTCGGATATCCGAATTCGAGATGATCCCCTGTGGCCGACCGTCCCGAACGACCGGGAGCTGAGAGTACCCCTCCTTGACCATGACGTCGATCGCTTCGCGAACGCTGTCGTCCGGAGCGACACTGATGACGCCTTCATGCATAATGTCACTGGCGTGGATAACGGTGCTTTCGGCCTCATCGAGGGCGGTGACGATCCGACGGAGCGTCGACAGACGTGGGTCGACATCACCGCCCTCGATGCGCGCGATGAGCGGCTGAGAGACGTCCGCACGGTTCGCGAGTTCGCTCTGGGTTAACTCCAGCTCCGTTCGGCGCTCTTTCAGATCCGCCGGCGTGGGTAGCTCCGTTGCCATACGAGCTAATAACCCACAGTTATACAAAAACCTTCCCCCGGGCGATGATTTATATACCAGAGGACGGGCAACCCCGCTGTGCGCTGAGAAACGGCGATCGGCTCGAAAGCGATAGCGCGAAGCGAGGGTTGCGTAACTGTTACGAAATTCAGTATCAATCGGTGGTATTCAGTTGTCTTTCCAACCGGAACACTTAACTATATGTATACCATATAGAACAGTATGGGAGATAGATACGAAATTGAAGGAGAAGAGATCGTTGAACGCGAAGTGAAGCCGTTCGGGAGTGGCGGCGCACACGTCACCGCCCCGAAAGACTGGATCGGCGCAAACGTCAAACTCGTCCGCACAACAGAACCAGACCACGACGACGAATGACACAACTCACCGAACAGTTCTACATCCCGGACGAGCATCACGAGGCGTGCGACCGCCTCACTACACTCGTCCAGAAACACACCCGCCGTCTCCTCGACGCTGAATACTGGGCTGACAGCCATCTCGATGCCATCACTGATCACACTGGCCAGTCTTACACCTACATCCGCGACGATGACTATGACGCTTTTGAGGGAGTTGAGGAGTACGTCTACAACCGCTTCAAACGGTGTGTCTATTACCGTGTCACGCACGTTCTCGACGCTCACGTCGACGAGTTTCAGGCATTTCAGTTCGTGACCGACACCGTTGTGGAACGCAAGATTCGGCGTATTGGCTGGGAACGACTCCGCTCACGACTGTACGACGAGAATTCACAGTACATCGAATGGCGTCTGGTGGAGTCCGTCGTCGAACAACTCAACACCTACTACGACACGCATGGACGGTTCCCCGAAACGTACACGGAACTTATTGGGACGCCGAAACCGAACGGCACGCTGCCGTATGCGCCGGATAAGGGCGACTACCACATCCACGACTTTTCTGTGGAAGAGAACGAGTTGGTGTTCACACTGAACGCGCCGGACTCGTTGTCCACTGACTCACACTACGACTGGACGGAACACGAAGTACGGCTCCCAATCCCCGGACGGTTCCACGAACTGCTCGACGTGGGAGTTCTGAAAGCACCGACACTCCACACCTCCGAACACGGTTACACGCTTGACGTGCCAGTTGAGATCCCCGAGCAAGCTGCTGAAACAGAAGAAGATAGGGTGTTGGCGGTCGATCTCGGCGTGAAGAAACAGGCGACTGCGGTTGTCCTCGACAACGGCGACGAAACACACGAGCAGGTCGCCACGCCATCGTTCATCGACCACCCATCAAAGAACAAACTGTTCCGCGTCAAAGCGGATGCAGAGGGCGTCAACGATCGCCTCGCAGAGTTGCGGCGGCAGGGAAAAGCACACACGGACCGGTTCGACCACTTGTTGAATGAGTATCGCCAGACACGTCGGAAGGAACGGCGACTACGCGAGCAGATCCAACACGACGTGAGTAACGAGTTGGTGTGGGTCGCCGTCCGACACGGATGTGAAGAGATCGTCTTCGAATCGCTCGGCCAACTCGAAAACGACGACGTGTCGGGGAAGACGGCGTGGTCGATCTCGTCGTGGGCACGCGGGGAACTGCTCGATCACGTCGAGTACAAGGCTGGCCTGCTCGATATCGACTTCGAGACAGTGAATCCGTGGGGCACGTCGCGGTTTTGTCCACGGTGCGGCGAGCGGGGCCGGACAGTGAAGGCACCAGACGACCACGCGGAGTGTCGAAGCGGCGGACATTTTCACTGCCCGGAGTGTGGCTACGAGTGCGACCGTGACGTGGTGGGGGCGGTGAACGTCGGACGGAAACACCTTGACGGATCGAAGATGGAAGGGGCGAATCCCGCTGTCTACACGACGGAGGGAGACCACGCCAGCTTTCCATCACACGGTGAGTGTGACCGTTCTGACGCCCTCGCAGAGTCACAAACTGCCGGGGTGTCTGGCGTTCAGTCCGCGGCCGACAAACAGGATACAGCGAGCGGTCGTCAGACCCACCTGCCCCAGTTCCGTTCCATGCCGCTCAGCGGTGCGGTGAAGCGTGGCGGGGCACAATCGGGTGGACTGCTGCAAAATCGGGGTAGTAACACGGGCGTGCGGATGCCCAGCGGGAGTATAACACAGTACCTCCTCGCTAGTACGGAATGTGGCTGAATACTCCCAAATACTACTGAAAATCAGAACGGTCGATCGACAGTCACGCGGTCGCTTCGCCTGTCCGCTACAGCGTCAACCCCCGGATCGAAACGTCGCTTCCGGATTCGACACGCCCGATAACGCGTGCATCATCGAGGTCCGCCACGACCTCTGCGGCGGCCGACTCGGGGAGCGCAGCGACGAATCCCGTACCCATGTTGAACGTCCGGTGCATCTCCTCGTCGGAAACGTTCCCCTCATCCTGAACGAACTCGAAGACCGGGTTTATGTCGAAAGGCTCGTCGATGAGATACTGAAACTCGCCCAGACGCTCGAGGTTCGTCCAGCCGCCGCCGGTGATGTGGGCCGCCGCGTGCGTTTCGACCGCATGGAGCGGTTCGAGCACGTCCCGATAGATTCGGGTCGGTTCCAACAGCACTTCGCCGATCGTCCGATCCGGGTCGTGGGGGAACGGATCGGAATACTCGTGGCTTCGAGTAACCGCCTCGCGTGCGAGCGTCAGTCCGTTGGAGTGAATCCCGGAAGAGGGAAGCCCGACGAGCAGATCGCCCGCTTTGGCTTCGCCGTCGAACAGCTCCGCTTCCGTCGCCAACCCGGCACAGGCGCCCGCGAGATCGAGTCCCCGGATCACGTCCGGCATGACGGCCGTCTCGCCGCCGATGAGTGCCATTTTCGCGCGCGAAGCACCCTCAGCGAGTCCTTCACCGACGCGTTCGGCCGTCCCTTCGTCGGGCGTCTCGACGGCGAGATAATCGACGAACGCCACCGGGGTCACACCGGTCGCAATGAGATCGTTCACGTTCATCGCGATGCAGTCGATACCGATGGTCGAGTAGTCCCCGAGCGCCTCGGCGACGAGTAGCTTCGTCCCGACCCCGTCAGTCGCGAGCGCGAGATACCGGTCGCCGATCTCGACGAGTCCGGCGTAGTCGCCTTCGAACTCGCCGATGGCACCGATAAGGGCCGCAGTGGCGGCCTCGCTTTCGCCGATATCGACGCCGGCCTCCGAGTAGGTGAGCCCCGATCCGGACTCCTCATCGTCGGTCATACCGGAAGGGAGGCCGAGCGGAGCAAAAGCGCGTCGGTTGATCGCTCTCAGAACGTCGGAAAACCCATAAACAGGAACGATCCGGCGGCGAGAAGGACCGTACCGACGAAAACGACGGCGAAGACCGGCTTGCTCCACGAGAGGACGGTCTTCCCGTCAAGGGGCCCGAACGGGATCATATTGAACGCCGCGAGGAAGGCGTTTATCAGGACGCCGAGCTGTCCGACCTGGCCGAGAAAACCAGGAACGAACGCCAACGGTAGGAACACGGCGACGAGCGCGACGTTGGTCAACGGCCCCGCGACGGAAACGAGCCCGTTCTGTTCGAGCGTGATCCGGCCGCGGTGGTATACGGCCCCAGGTGCCGCGAACAGGAACCCGGCGAAGGCGGCCCCGATACACAGCGCGAGCATCTTGTAGTCGGCTTTGAACGACGCGACCTGTCCGAAACGGACCGCGACGACCTTGTGGGCGAGTTCGTGAAGGAGGAAACCGACACCGACTGTCAGCATACTAATAATAAACACGCGACCGAAAAGCGGGGAGAACACCGCCGCAGTGATGTCCGGAAAGACGCTTCGGCCGGTTGCGACGAATATGAAGACGGTAAAGGCGACACCAAGGGCGGCCCACGCGATGAGGAGATCGCGTATCTCGTTCGGATAGAACCGGATCCCGCGGACACGGACGGTACTCATCGCCACACTCCGACCAGAATCTCGAGGCTGTTCCTTGCGGCCTCGATCATCAACCGAGCGACACCGCTCGCCCCTTCGATCCCGGATCCGGCGAAGAGATACGGGAGCAGGACCGTCGCGAAGACCACGCTTCCGATGAAGCTACCGACGTTCGTCAGCGCGACGATCATGATGAGTCTGAACAGCGGAACGGCTTTGAGTTCGTGCCACAGCTGTCTGAGCGGTGTCTCTTCGTCGGCCATGATCTCGTTGAGCGTCGCGATATCGCCGACGTTGACGTTGAGATAGCGCAACTCGACGTAGCCTGCGAACCAGCCGGGCGCCAAAAGAGGATTGACGCTCGTCAACCAGGCGACGGCGCCGCCGACACCCGCCGAACGCCAGTGTGCGCCCGCGATCTTGGCGAGTCCGAACGCGAGAACGCCGTTGACGAGGAACCAAGCGGCGAACAGTCGAAAGAGGAGCTCGCTGGATGCGCCCTCGACGCCGGTGTAGGTCGCGATCGCCAGGAGTGCGAAAAAGACCAGAAAGCCGAGCGTGAACAGGTAGCCGAACAGCTTGTACAGCGAGAGGCGGCTGCTGGACGTCCGCCCGGTCAACGACCCCATATCCGGGAGCAATGAGGGAGTTTCGAGATACCGTTCGATGCCTTCGCGGTGGCCGGCTCCGACGACCGCGACGACGTCGTGTCCCTGATCGCGCAGGGAAACGAGCTGGTGGGCGATGTAGGCGTCGCGTTCGTCGATGAGCGCTTCCGCCCCGCCCGGCGAGAACCGGCGGAACTCCTCCATCATCGCACCGACGACGTCCGTATCCGTCATCCGTTCGATATCGATCTCCTGGAGATCGTCGTCTTCGGGGGCGAGCCGATGTAGGGCGAATATCACGAGACCGCCGAGGACGAGACCGATCGCGAGCGCAACGAGGAGCGTATCGACAACGCCGACGAGAAATCCGGGAGCGACCGTCTCCGGAACGAGGAACGGACCGGCGATCGCGCCGGCCAGTACGGACACGACGATGCCGACACCGATCCCGACGCCCAACCCGATCTCTCGCGGGTCGCCGAGCCCGACGGCGAGACTCCCGCCCAGTTTGAGCTTTTCCGAAAACGAGAGCCGCGCCCAGAAGCGCTGGATCGTGACCTGAATGTCCCGATCGACCAAGGCGACGCCGATCCCGAGCCCCTCGGCGGTGTCGATCGCGGCTCTCATGTCCGCGCCCGGATCGATATCGAACCGGTCGCCGAGCCGGGCCTGCACGTACGAGAGCATCCAGTACGCGAGGAACTGATAGACCGTGTTCCCCTTCAGGAGATCGCCGGCATCGAGGTCCTCGGGGGCCTCACCGCGAAGCTGTCGATACCGCCCCTCGTCGAGTTCGACGGCGACGACATCCGGCCGTTCGGCGTCGATCACCGTCTTCACTTCCTCGACGCTGGCCTCGGAGACGTGCGCGGTTCCGACTACCTTGACAGAACCCTCCGCAGCCTCGCTACTCATTGTCGGGATCTGTCGGGCGAGGGGTTTACGTGTGTCGGGATCGGTTCGATCTGCCCGGAAACCGAAGCGCCCTTTGGATGGGACAGAGACACACGGACATGGCAACGCTGGCCGGATCGAAGACGGAGATGACCGAGATACTGCTTCCGAACGAAACGAACAACCTCGGACGGGCGCTCGGCGGAACCGTGCTCCACTGGATGGATATCTGTGCGGCCGTCGCGAGCATGCGGTTCTCCGGAAACCAATGTGTGACGGCTTCGATGGATCACGTCGATTTCGTCAGCCCGATCGATCTGGGGGAAGTCGCCGTCATAGAGGGGTACGTCTTCGGAACGGGTCGAACGAGCATCGACGTTCGGGTCGACGTCCACGCGGAGGATCCGCGCGAGAACGAGCGACGCCTGGCGACGACGTCGTTTTTTACGTTCGTCGCGGTCGACGACGAGGGACGGCCGACAGCGGTTCCGAAGCTCGAATGCCCGACCGAAGCGGAGATAGCGCTCAAAGAGCGAGCTATCGAGGAACGAAGAGAACAGCTCGAACAGATCGCCGATCGGCTCGACTGACCGGGGGAGCGCCCTCAACGAACCACAGTCACGGGGACCGGCGAGCGACGGACGACAGTCTCCGCGACGCTTCCGAGCAGGATTCGGGACAACCCGTCACGGCCGTGACTGCCGATGACGATCGCATCGATGTCGTTTCCGTCGGCGTATTCGACGATCGCACGCGAGGGTCGTCCGACGACGGTTTCGGTTTCGACCGGGGCCTCGAAGGCCCCGGCGACGTCCTCCAACATCCCCTCGGCGTGTGTTTCGGCCTGTTCGTACCACTCGTCCCAGTGTCTCGGTCCCGCCGACTCCGGCGGTGAATCGTAACCCGCCTCGATGAAATCGAGGACGTTAATCAGGACGATCTCGTCGTCGGCATGGTTCGTGAGGGCGTATTCGATGGCCTTTTCGGCCTGTTCGGAGCCGTCGTAAGGGATCAGTACCCGCATATTTGACGTATCCCGGGGAGCGATGTAAACCGTTTCGGCGGGCGTGTCCACCGACCGTCCGTGCTCGGGGCCGTCACTCGAAGTCCGGCAGGTCGTCGGGGGCCTCGTAGTCGGCTTCCCAGTCGATGTAGTCCGCTTTGAGCGTTCGACTGACCGTATCGCCCAACTCGGCCAGCGCCGCGTTGATCTCCGAGACAGTCTCCCACGACCGCAGTTCCGGATGGAGCTCGCGTTCCTTCCAGTCTTCGGGGATCCCGGGGGCGTGATAACCGACGCGGTCGGCGAAGGAGTCCCAAAAGAAATCGAAGTGTTCGATCATGCCGAGATCCCGGACGATCCTGAACTCCCGTTCGTCGACGTCGGTCCCGCCCGCCCACTTCCGGAAGGCTTCTTCCCAGGCACCCTCTTTGAGGAGCGTCTCGATCTCGTCGCGCTTGTAATCCGTCTCGCCGACGATTTCGGCGTCCTCGTACTGGTTCGGATCGATCTCCTCCAGTTCGGGCGGGTCGGGCGGGTCGACGTTCAATCCCATACTCACGGTTCGTTCAGACGGGGAATAACCGTGTCGCCTCGCCGAAGGACAGCGGGCAGTTGATTACCGTGGGAGACCAAAGCGGTCGTATGTCAGTCGAGATCGTTCCGCCGACGCGGCGGAGCTGTGAACGCTGCGGGCGAACGGACGTCTGGGACGGGGCGACGGAAAACTGGGTGATCAAAGAGAAGTCCGGCGAGAAACAGGTCGGGGACAGACACTGCATTCACGAATGGGACATAAACGGAGAGTACAATCCGGTCTCCGAGGAGTCCAACTCGAGCGACCGATGACGTCCGTTTACGTCACCGCTCCTAAATCAGCCGCGCCGGAGATCGCGTCAGAACTCGTCGAATCGGAGCTCGCCGCGTGCGTCAACCGATTCGACTGTCGCTCGACGTACCGATGGGAGGGCGACGTCGTTCACGAGGAGGAGGTTGCACTCCTGATAAAGACGACCGCGGACCGATACGAAGACGTCGAGTCCCGCATCGAGGCGTTACATCCTCACGACGTCCCGTGTATCGAACGCTTCGACGAGTCCGATCGCGTAGCCCCCTTTTCGGCGTGGGTCGACGAGAGCGTTCGGTAGCGATCCTCACTCGGGGACCGGCGGCGACCAACTGTGGTTGTCGGCGACGAAGTCGATGAAGCTGGGGAACTCGTGGTCGTGGCCGAGCACCTCGCGGGCGAACTCCGGCTCTCCACGGTCGGTGAACCCGCCGGATCCGACCATCCGACGCAGCACCTCCTCCGCGTCGGCGGTGCAGTCGTCGAACGCGTCGGTGAACGCCCTCGGGGTGTCGCCGAAGCGTTCTCCGAACGTCTCGCGAGCGCTGTCGTAGGCGTCTGCGATCCACGCCTTCCGGTGGCTCCGATAGGCGTCCTCGTAGGCGTCGTGTAGCTGGGAGAACTCCCCCGCAGTCAACGGGTCCGTCGCCGAGAGAAAAGTGAGTAGCCTGACGACTGCACGCCGGGTTACGGGGTCGCTGGGGTCAGTGCCGGGGAACTGAACTTCGTCGATCGGTTCCCCCTTCGTGTTCGGTGACCGAGCGAGCACCGCCGTCCGGGTTTCGCCCCTCCCGGACCGAATATAGAACGTGTATTGGAACCGATCGTGACGGAACTGGCGGACGATATCGTCGTCGTGGCTCCCGCCGAGCCGACCGTACCACCTCGAGATGCCGAGATCGGCGAGCGGCGGCGAAAACGCCGTCGGCGAAAAGACGATCGAGTGCAGCTCGGTGTGGCTCAACCGGTCGATACAGGGGATGTCGGCGAGCGCTTCCAGCACGGCCTCCCGGTTCCCGTCGAGTCGGGCCGTCCGACCGCAGGACTCACACACCACGCTGCGCCCGCGGGTCGGATGTTCGGGGGTGACGGTCGGGACGTGCTCGCCGGCGGGCACGTCCGGGAGCTCGTACCGGCCACAACGGACCGAGGAAAGTTCCTCGAGCGCCCGGCGAATCGGGCCCTCGGCGGTGACGGAGTACGGGACGGTCACACCGCAGGTCGTACACCGGACGAACCGTTCGCGGGGGTGCAACGAGGGTGTGTGCTCGCTGGCGGCGACGGTCGGGTCGACGTCGAGATCCCGAAGCGTCGTCGACCGGGCGTCCTGCGTTGCCATGGAAACCCGTTCGGATCCCGTTTTAAAAACGGTACGGTCGATATCGAGAGCGGATTTCGAGCGACACGGCACCCGAAACCGAGCCGGGGTTTAATTACCCGGTCCCCGAACCGCCGGCAAGGAGATGTCCGGCCGGATAAACCCGCGCGAATACGATATCGGCGAGTTGCGGGACGCCGTCGACGAGCGGGACCGAACCGAGGAGCCGGACGACCGGGCGAACGGGGCGGGGCAACGTCCCGCCGAGCGACGCGAACGGGAGATCGATCGCCCGACTGAACCGGTCGGCCGTGGAACCCCTCGTGGCCCTACGGACCGAACGGGAGGGTCGGTGGCCGAAGACCCGGAGACGTACCTGCAAGCGAGGAACCGTGGGGGATGGGGTCCGATCCCTGCTTCCGGAGCGGATCCGACACCGGAACAACAGCCGGTTCGGCCGGAACGGCGCCGAAATCGCGAGCGTCCCGAAGCCGGAGACGCCCGCCGCGGCACGCCCCGAGCGGAGGGGCCGAACGGCGTCGATATCGAACTCCCGTCACATCGTTCGGGCGGAAACGCTTCGAGGCCGTACCTCGAGACCGTCCCCGGGACGTTCGGGGCACAACGGGAGGTCTTCGAGTGGCTCGAGTTTTTGGTTTCGAGAGCTGGGATGGACGGTGCACGCTCGGCGCTCGAGTATTACGAGGCGATCGAGTGGCTCTCGGCGGAGAGCCGGGCGGAGCTAGAACGGTTCGTCGACGGGGTCAACGCTACGTCCGAAGCCGGCGGATCGCTCGGCGTTTCCGATCACCGCGAGAGTTTAGTCTACGTCGCCAGACTCGCGAGCCGGCACGATTGAGTTCGATTCGGGAACTGTAGTCGGGGAAGCTTATTTTAGAACGTCCCGAGAGTATCAAACGAAATGGGTGAATCCGACGCTGATTCAGCGGATTCGGACGGAGCGAACGAACAGACCAACGAGACAGCGGATGGAGAGAAGGACCCCGACACGGAAGAGGTCGTTCCGGTCGGCGTCAAGCTCGGCAGCACGCGAACGGTTATCGTCTATCCGTCGCCGGACGGTGGGGGGACGGAAACGGTCAGGACCCTGACCTGTCTGGCGACGTACGAGGACGTCCTCACCGGTGAAGAGCGGATCCTCTACGGCGAGGAGGCCGCTCGCGAGTACCCGGACCGCGTCGAGTTCATGCTCCGGTCCGGGCTCCCGGAGAGCGACGACAGCGTCGAGTCGGCCTCGACGTTCTTCACCGAGCTGCTCGAATCAAACGACGTCCCCGAAAACAGCGCCGTCGTCTACGCGATCCCGACGATCGATAACGAGGCCGGACTGAATAACCTCGAGGCGGTCATAGAGAACAGCCGGATCGGTGAGGAGCTCGTCAGGAGCTATCCGGAGTCGCTCTGTGGCGCCCTGCCTGCGTTTGAGAACGGACTCGACGCGATCGACGAGATCTTCGTCACCGTCAACATGGGATCGACGAACCTCGAGGTGTGTGCGTACCGCCGCGGCGAGCAGCTGACGCCGCTGTCGACGGGCGCGATCACCGGCAACGAGGTCGATCGTCGGATCGCCAACTACGTCGAAGAGGAGACGCAGGGGCGGGTCAACATCGATCCGACGACCGCCCGCGAGTACAAGGAGGAACACGCCGACTTCGAGAGCTTCGAGCCGTTCACCGACGTGATCCAACAGCCCGGCGGCGGCTCCCACGAGTTCACCATCGAGGACAGCGTCATGGACGCCTGTGACGAGTACGTCGACGAGGTGGTCGACGAGGTGGCTAACGGCTTCCTGCCGGAGCTCGCGAACAGCTACATGAAGGTATACCAGCTCGCCCTGGAGAAACCGATCGTCCTGACCGGCGGGATGGCGTGTCTGCCGGGGATCGCCGGCGTCGTCGAGGAACGGCTCAGCGAGGAACTCCAACGGGAGATCGGCGTCGTCAGCGCCGAGCGTCCCGATCTCGCCGCCGCGGAGGGCGCCCACGAGATAGCCGACCATCTCGCCGGAAGCCTCTGACCGGAGACGAAGGGAAACGCCGGATTCGAGACCCGAAACCGGACGAAAATACTTTCAGGGACAGCTCCAAGGCCACGCCGAGAGAATGGAGACTGATGTCGTTCCCGAGCCGGGAGTACTCGCTCAGGCGGAGCTGGATCGGGCCTCGCCCGACCCGACTGACTGTCTCTGTCCCGGCGAGGAACCGATCGTGACCGCTTCGCTCTCGCCGGGGTGGGTCGCAGCCACCGACCGGGAGTTCCTCGTGTATCACCCCGATCGCGATCCCGCAGTCGTCCGGACGGCCCGGGCGAACGTGACCGGGCTCGCCGTCAAACGCACCGGGGGACGTGTGTTTCTGGGATACGTCCCGGCGCTGGTTCTGTACGCGGCCGTCGGGTCGGTGCTTGGCGGCCTCGTGTTGTCCGTCTCGCCGGAGAGCCTGATCTCGATCCCCGACGCCCCCGGCGCCGGTGAGATCGAGACCGTCGTCCGAACGTTCGGATGGGCGATGGGACTGCTCGGGACGGTGCTCGTCTTCACCGGAATCCTCGCCGCGCTCGTCGTCGTTACACTCGTCGGTTACTGGCTCTTTTCGAGGGACGTCGCGTTCGTTCTCGAACGCGGGGACGCCGAGCCGATCGAACGCCCGACGACGAGAGCAGTCGGAACGCGGGTACTTCGGGACATCGAGTCGGAGCTCTCCGACTGATCGGCGATCGAAACCGACCCGGGACTCATAAACGTGCGGCCGGTCCTTTCGGGTAACGATGTCTCAGTCGTTGCGAACGGATACCCGGGCGGTGAGCCAACTCGCCGCGGTCGGTATCATGCTCGGTACCGCGCTGGTTTTGGCCGTCGCCGTCGGGATATTCATGCTCGCCGGACCGGCGCCGTAGACGGACGGACGTTCGGGCCGAAGCCGGTTCCGATTCCGGACGAGGTCCCGACAGCATAAGCTACATAGCCGACGGACGGGTACGTTCAGGCATGACTGATAGCGCCGAACACCACCGGATGATTATCGCCGGATCGGGTATCGCCGGGCTGACTGCGGCGATATACGCCGCCAGGTCGAACAACGAGCCCCTCGTCTTGGAGGGCCCCGAACCCGGCGGACAGTTGACGCTGACGACCGACGTCGCCAACTACCCCGGGTTCCCGGAGGGGATCGGCGGTCCCGAACTCATAAACAACATGAAAGAGCAGGCGAAGCAGTTCGGCACCGAGATCGATCACGGCGTCGTCACCGACGTCGAGCCCGGGAAGCCACACCGGATCGAACTCCGCGATGGAACGGTCTACACCGCCGACGCGCTCATCGCGGCCTCCGGTGCGTCAGCCCGGACGCTCGGCGTCCCCGGCGAGGACGAACTGATGGGATACGGCGTCTCGACCTGTGCCACGTGTGACGGGGCGTTCTTCCGGGGGGAAGACATGCTCGTCGTCGGCGGCGGCGACGCCGCCTGTGAGGAGGCGGCGTTTCTCACCAAGTTCGCCGACACCGTCTACGTCGTCCACAGACGCGAGGAGTTCCGCGCCGAGGATTACTGGATCGACCGGATCAGAGAGCTCGAAGAGAGCGGCGACGTCGAAGTTCTCGTAAATACCGAACTGTTGGAGATCCACGGCAGCGCCGAAGCGGGCGTCGAAAGTGTCTCGCTGGCACGAAACCCCGAGGGCCATCCGACGGAGAAGCTCGACGCCCCCGAGACGGAGCGATTCGAGATGGACGTCGGTGCGGTGTTCATGGCGATCGGCCACACCCCGAACACCGGGTATCTCGAGGGAACCGGCGTCGAGATGGACGAGACGGGATATATAAAGACCGTCGGCGGGGACGGCGGCGGACAGACCGAAACCGACGTTCCCGGGATCTTCGGGGCCGGCGACGTGGTCGATTATCACTACCAGCAGGCGATCACGGCCGGCGGAATGGGCTCGAAGGCGGCGATCGACGCCGACGAGTATCTCGAAGAGTTAGAGCGAAGCGCCGAGAAACGGCTCGACGCGGCGGCCGACGACGACTGAACGGTCGATCCGCCCACGGAGAGAGACCACACCACAAGCGCCTTCCGTCGGCGTCCGGTACGGGATGTATGTCCGAAGCGACCGTTACACTACAGATCGAGGGCGAAGAAGACGTTGACGAAGTCACGCTGCCGAAGGAGATGCTCGAGTTGATGCGCGAGGCGGGCGAGTCAGACGCGGAGATCGTCGGCGATCTGGCGCTTTTTTCCTGTGCCCAGCGGATTCACGCGACGGTGCACCACGCGGACGGTGGCGATACCGAACGGTATCGGAGCATCGAACAGCAGACGATGGAGCTCTTCGAGGAACGGTTCGGGGCGAGCTACGCCGAACTGACGGGCCACAGCCACTGAACGGACTATCGGACCGTCCACTCGAGAACGACGCCCGAATCGACCCGATCGACGGCCGATAGCTCCAGCTTTGGAAACGCTGAGACGAACCCGTCTCCGTCGGCGAGCGTCGGCGCGTCCCGGCCACCGATGATCACGTCGCCGACGTAGACGGTGAGTTCGTCGACGAGTTCGGCCTCGAAGAGCGAGAAGATCAACTCGCCGCCACCTTCGACCAGCAGCGATTCGATCCCGGCTTCCTCGAGCGATCCGAAAGCGCTCGCGAGATCGACCCGTTCGGAGCCGGCGACGACGATCGTCGCCCCGGCATCACGGAGCGCCTCGCGTCTGTCGGTTGGCGATCTTTCGCTCGTGAGCAGATACGTCTCCGGGGCGTCGGCCAGAACCTCGGCGTCGATCGGCGTCCGACAGGCCGAATCGGCGACGACGCGGGCCGGCGGCGGGGCCTCGGGACCGCGACGACTCCGCCGATACGCCTCGTCGTGTCTGACCAGCGACGGGTCGTCCGCTAGCACGGTCCCGACGCCGACCATGACGGCGTCGACGTCGGCTCGGAGCCGGTCGACCCGGGCGAAGTCCGAGTCACCGCTGATCGCGATCTGTTCACGCCGCCGCGAGGAGAGCTTCCCGTCGGCGCTAACGGCGGCGTTTACGAGGACGTGCATACGCCCTTGTCGTCTGTGCGGGGCAAAACAGTTGGCACTCCCGACGCGGAACGTCCGACTCGCTACTCGGCCGCACACCGGTTCGGTCCCAACTCGAGTTCGATCGCCTCGTCGCCGTCGGCGGCCGCCCGGCCCCGGTTGATGGCGATGATTCGCTCGTAGTTCGGCGGCTTCTCCGGCGCCGTCTCGAGGATTCGCTCGACGAACGTCCCCCGGTCGCGGGCGAGGATCGGAACCGTCGTCCTGAGCTCTCGGATCGTCGTCGATATCTCGCTGCCGGGGTCGATACCGTACTCGCCGTCGTCGGGAACGCTGAAGTGTCCCGGCAGGACGGTGATCGGATCCGGCTCGGCGAGCACCGTCCCGTGGAGCGACTCGTATAAAAGCTCCGCCCCGACGGCCGCGTCCGCGTCGCCGAACTGGAGTTCGGTCCGGCCGACGCTGTCGACGAAGACCGTATCGCCGGTCAAAAACGCCTCGGATCCGACGAGGTAGCTCGCCATCCCGGAGGTGTGTCCCGGCGTGAACACTGCCTTGAGCTCGACGTCCCCTACCTCGAGAACCTCGTTTCGAGAAAGCGGTTCGTAGTCGAATCCCACGTCGCGTTCAGCGACCCGTTCGCCGAGATGGTAGGGGACGCCGAGTTCGTCGGCGAGCGTCCGACCGCCGCTTATGTGATCGGCGTGGACGTGCGTATCGAGGACGCGCTCGATTGTCCAGCCGCGCTCGTCGGCCGCCTCCAGATACGTCTCGACGTGACGGGTCGGGTCGATCGCCGCCGCCTTTCCGGAGCGTGGGTCACAGACGAGATACCCAAGACAGCCCTTCGCTCGGCGCTGTAACTGAACGATCTCCGCCGATCCGTCGGTCTCGACGGTTGCCGTATCGTAGACGGCGCTCCAGGCCCGCATCCCGTCGGCGACGTGTCTGACGTCGTCGAAGCCGGCCGCGACGAGTTCGTCGGCGAGATACCGCGACGCCTTCCCCTTGGCACAGATCGTGACGATCGGATCGTCCCGTTCGAGACCGATCTCGGCGGCGAAGGCGTCCGGGTCGAACTCGTGAAACGGCTTATAAAAGAACTGAACCGCGCCGGCGATTCGCCATCCCTCGAAGCTCTCGTCGTCGCGCGTATCGACGAGCGTGAACGGTTCGTCCGTGTCGATCAACGCTTTCAGCCGCTCCGCCGATATCCCGATCGGCGAGGCGCCAGTCGTTTCGGACATACCGGCCATACGTGTGCTGGATACTAATCCCTGCGCCGTCGTTCTACCCTCGGAGAACCGACAGCGGTCGCAACAGCAGGGGCACGTACTCTCGGACGGGGTCGTACTTCGCGAACGCGAGGCTGTTGGACATAACCGAGACGCTCGAGGCCGCCATCGCGGCACCGGCCAGCGCGGGGTTCAAAAGACCGAGCGACGCGATCGGGATGAGCGTCGTGTTGTAGGCGAACGCCCAAAAGAGGTTCTGGCGGACCTTCGAGATCGTCGCCTCGGAGATCCTGATCGCCTTCAGTACGTCCGTCGGATCCGACCGCATGAGCGTCACGTCGGCCGCCTCCATGGCCACGTCGGTTCCGGAACCGATCGCGACGCCGATGTGGGCGGTCGAAAGCGCCGGCGCGTCGTTGACGCCGTCGCCGACCATCATCGCGTGGATGCCGTCAGCCTGGATCGATTCGATGGTGTCAGCTTTCTCGCCGGGGAGCACTTCCGATCGGACGTTCGCGTCGGGAATTCCGACCGCCGAGGCGACGGCGTGTGCGGTCCGGGCGTTATCGCCCGTGAGCATATACACCCCGTACCCGCGCTCTTTGAGCATCGAGACGGTTTCGGCGGCGCTTTCCCGGACGGTGTCGGCCGTCGCGACGACGCCGATCACGTCCCCATCAAGCGCGACGAGCATCGCGGTCTTTCCCTCGCGTTCGAGCCGTTCCATCGTCCCCTCGGCACTCTCGGTGTCGATCCCGTTCGTCTCCAGCAACGCTCGGTTGCCCACGAGGACATCGCCGTGACCGGTGTCCGCCTCGACGCCTTTTCCGGGAACGTTCTCGAAAGCCTCGAGTGAGGACAACTCGATCCCTCGCGATTTCGCTCCCTCGACGATGGCCCGGCCCAGCGGGTGTTCGGAGCCGGCTTCGGCGCTCGCCGCGACGGCGAGAACGAACGACTCGTCGACGGTCCGATCGGTAAGGAGGCCGCCGTCGGCACGGACCGACCGACCGAGGTCCTCGACGTCGGTGAGACGCATCTCACCCTCGGTCAGCGTCCCGGTTTTATCGAAGACGACGGCGTCAGTCTCGCGGACGCGCTCCAAGATGTCGCCGCCCTTGAACAGAACACCGTTCTTCGCCGCGATCGTCGAGCCGACCATCGTCGCCGCGGGCGTGGCCAACCCGAGCGCACAGGGGCAGGCGATGAGCACCGACGAGGCGAAAACTACCATCGCGAACTCGACGAGCGGGACGCCGCCGACGATCGGGCCGCCGCCGACCTGCGGGACGGGGAGATACTGGACGAAACCGTACAGTTGGGGGGCGAACAGATACCAGAGGACGGCCCAGATGACGGCGTTGACGAGGACGATCGGGACGAAGTAGCCGCTGACCCGGTCGACGAGCCGCTGGATGTCGGGCTGTCTGGACTGGGCCTCCTTGACCCGGCGGACGATCTGTTTGATCGCGGTGTCCTCTCCCACCTTGATCGCCTCGACGAGGAGGACGCCGTTCTCGTTGATCGTCGAGCCGACGACCTCGTCTCCGGGCGATTTCTCGACCGGGACGGACTCGCCAGTGAGCATCGACTCGTCGACGGCCGACTCGCCCTCCCGGACGATACCGTCCGTCGGGATCCGTTCACCCGGGCGGACTTTCAGGAGATCGCCGACCTCGACGTCCGACAGCGGAACGACCGTCTCCTCGCCGTCTCGGACGACCGTCGCCTCCTCGGCTTCCAGTCGGAGCAACTCCCTGAGCGCGTCGGAGGCCCGTGCCTTCGATCGCGCCTCGAGCCAGTTGCCGACGGTGATGAACCACAGGATGAACCCGACGGCCTCGAAGTAGAGATCGCCCGTTATCGCCCCGAAGACGACCGCCGCACTGAACAGATACCCGGCGCTCGTGCCGACCGCGACCAGCGTGTCCATGTTCGCGTTCCGGTTTCGTCCCGCCTTGATCGCCCCGACGAGGAACACTTTTCCGAGCGTCGCCATGAGCGCCGTCGCGAAGGCGAACTGGAACCAGCCGAAGTCGATGCCCGCGATCGACCCCGGTTTCGGCAACGGCGTGAACATCGCCGTCATCAGATAAATAAACGGTAGCGTGAGGGCGCCCCCGACAACGACGAGCCGACGCTGTCTTTCGAGCTCCCGTTCGGCGGCTGACTCGCCCGCCGAGTCGGCGTTGTCGTCGGATCCCCGCCGTGGCTCGTAACCCGCGTCCTCGATGGCCCCGTAGGCGGCCTCCAGTGAGAACGTCTCGGGGTTGTATTCGACGGTCGCCTCGTCGGTCGCGTAGTTCACGTCGGCGGCGATCACACCGGGCAGTCCCGAGAGCGACCCCTCGACCGTGCTCGAGCAGCTCGAACAGTGCATCCCGGAAACGGCGATCGACCGGGTCTTCCGCTGTGGGTCGTATCCCGCCGATTCGATCGCCTCGTAGATCGCTCTCAGAGCGGTCCGCTCGGGATCGTACTCGACGGTCGCCTCGTCGGTCGCGTAGTTCACCGACGCGTCTTCGACGCCCGCTATCGACTCGATCGCTCCGTTCACGGTTTCCGAACAGCTCGAACAGTGCATCCCGGAGATCACGAGCCGTTCACGTCTGGCCATACTGATACATACAGCCCCCACATTCATCCGGTTTGTCCTTTCGGATGCGAAGCCGGAGCGCAGTTGAAATTAGTTTTCGAAACCAGTTTGGCGATATCGGGACGACGAACAAAACCGATGCGGCTTCACCGGGGCCACGGTGGCCGGACGTTCGCGGCGTTTTAATTTGCTTCCGGCCTCGGGAGTTCTTCGCCGTCGAACTCGTCGCCGATCGTTCGAGGGTCGATCCAGACGACGAACGTGGATTCGCGTTTGATGAGTCCCCGGATGTGTTCTCCGTCGACCGGCGAGTCGTCGACGTCCTCCGTGGAGACATCGGAGACTTCCTCGACGCTATCGACGGCCCAGCCGACCGACCGGTCGTCGTCGAAGATCTCCGAATCGAAGATGACGATCCGTTCGCCGAGCTCCCCTTCGATCCCGAGCCCGATCTTCGGGTCGATGATCGAGGTCGTGTTCCCGCGGAGATCGATGACCCCTTCGACGTGCGGCGGGGAGTTCGGTATCGGCGTCAACTCGCCCATATCGACGATCTCGGTCACGTATTCGATGCTCACACAGTAGGTCTCCTCCCCGAGGCGGAACTCCAATACCTGTTCCGTCCCGGCCGGCTGGGCGGCTTCCTGTGACATGGTCGGATACTACCGGCTTGAGTCTCCCGGATACTTAAGTCTCTGAGCGTTTCAGCGCTGGATACGCAGCGAGACCGAGCGTCCGGCGTGTGGGGATCGGAGAGCGGAAACGCTTTTATTCCGGCTGGCGGACGTACGGATATGGATTGGCCACACGATCCCGACGGCGAGGAAGGCTCGGAGGGGATGCGCAAGTACGGGCAGGCGGTGCTCGCAAAAAAGATCGACGAGGAGGAGGATTTCCCGGTTAACGCCGCCGATTTCCTCGACGAACACGGCGAGGAACCCGTCCGGCTGAACCACGAGCGCGTCGTCAGCGTGGCCGATATATTCGAGCACGTCGACGAGACGGAGTTCGAGGATTTCATCTCGTTCCACAAGGCCGTCGGGCAGGCGATGCGATCGGCCGGAATGTGGGAACTCGAGGACGAACGGTACGCCTGATCCGGACGGCTTCGATCGAGCGTCCGTCCCGAACTGCCGGCCGAACCGTCGTTTATGACAAGACAAATATCGGCCGCCGCCGAACGCGGAAACGTGACAAACACTCAGGTAACGCTGGTTCAGATCGATAACTACGGGCCGTGGACCGTTACGCCCGAGCCGCGTCGTGAAGTCGATCTTCAGACCCTCCAGTCGCGGCTCTATGCCGATCTCTCACAGCTGATCGGGAACCGCGAGGGGTACGTGTTCTTCACCCGGTTCGACAACATGGTGGCCGTCACGAACGGCCTCGATTCGGAGGCTCACGCGCTGATACAGGAGTCAGTCGGAAACCGCTATCCGGTGACGATCAGTCTGAGTATCGCGACGGACGCCTCCCCGGCGAACGCGCTCGGAACCGCGACCGACCAGTTGCAGAACGCCGGCAGTGCTCAGGACCGCGGACGGACGGAGATCTTGCGTGGGGATCCGATCGTCGAGTCGGACCGAGGCGACGAAGACGTACAGATCGCCCACTTCGACGTCAACGACGCGACCGGCAAGTACACCGATCAGCTCAACGAGTTCGACTCCTTTATCAACATCGAGCAGGGCTACGCCGAGTTGATGAAATACATGCGGAAGGCCCACGACTCGCTTTCGTTTTTCGTCGGCGGCGACAACATCATCGCCGTCTGTGACGATCTCGGTGAGGCGGGCTATCTGGACGCGATCGAACACGTCCGGGATTCGGTCGACGTCGATCTGAAAGTCGGCGTCGGTATCGACCGAACGGCGCAGGCTGCCGGGATGGCCGCCAAGCACGCGCTCGAAACGTGTCGAGAAGAGAACACGGACGTCGAGTTCGCCTGAAATTCGAGTTCGAACCTCCACAACGCCGACAAAGGGGCAGACCAACCGGAGTGGTCCTAAGAAATCATTTCCCGACAGCGCGACCTGCGGGTACATTTATATTCGTAGATCCAACATGATACACTAGTATGACAGACAGAATCAACCGTCGGAACGTGCTGAAAGGCGCCGGTGCCGCGAGTCTCGTGGCCATCGCCGGCTGTACGACCGAGGAGGGCAACGGGAACGGAAACGGCAACGGTAACGGCAACGGGAACGGAAACGGTGACGACGATGTCGAGATACCCGACGCGGTGATGGTGGTTGCGTTCCCACAGTCCGGGATCCAGATGTTCCGCGATTTCTACTCCGAGTTCGCCAGCGACGCCCCCGATCTCGATATCATCGTCCCGGACGGCCTCATTGACCCTGATCTGCCGGTCGAAGTCGACAACGATATGGACAACGTCATCGGGACCGAGCCCTCGGCCGCCGGACCCGGCGCGGAATTTTACGCCGAAGAGTACGAAGCGGCCTACGGCGAGGCCCCCGGCGTGTTCACGGCGCAGGCCTACGATGCGATGGCGATAAACGTTCTCGCGGCGACGGCCGCAGGCGAAAACGACGGTACAGCGATCCGGGATCGGATCCGGACGGTCGCAAACCCGAACGGGGAGGAGTTCGGTCCCGCCGATCTCGTCGACGCCGTGGAGGCGGTCGCCGCCGGCGATCGGATCCGATACGTGGGGGCATCCTCGAGCGTCGACTTCGATGTCAACGGCGATATCGTCACTGCCGCATACGACATCGTCGATTTCCAGGGCGGCGAGTTGGTTACCGTCGATACGGTCGAGTTCGGTGCGGAACTCACGGATGAAGACATGGCGGAGGCGGCCGAGGACCCGGTCGGTGTCGATGACTTCGAAGCCATGGTCGGCGTTTTGCTGCCGGAGACTGGCGATCTCGGTTCTGTCGGCGGACCGATCCGAGATGGGGCGCTTCTGGCTGCCGATCAGATCAACGACGCGGATATCAACGTCAGCGTCGAAACGCGTGTCGAGGACACCCAGACGGATCCGCAGGCCGGGATCTCGGGAGCGAACTCCCTCGTGGAGGCCGGGTTCCCGGCTGTCGTCGGTCCGGCCGCATCGAACGTCAACTTCCAGGTGATCGATCAGGTGTTTGTTCCGAGCGGTGTCGTCGGAATTTCGCCGTCCTCGACGGCACCGGGCGTTACGGACGTCGAGGACAACGGGTACATTTTCCGAACAGCACCCTCGGACCTTCTACAGGGTCCGGCACTTGCGGACCTGGCGCGTGCCGAAGAGTTCGTCGGGGCCGACAGTTCCGGGACGCTGTTTCTCAACGACGACTACGGGCAGGCGCTCGAAGAGCAGTACGCCGCCGCCTTCGAGGAAGGTGGCGGTGAGATCTTCGAACGTGTCTCTTTCGAACCCGAACAGCCGACCTACTCCAGTCAGTGGAGCGACGTTCTCGGCATCTAGAGCCGACTGACACCCACTCGGTTTCGTGTCGGGTTATCGCCGCAGAGGACCGCGAACCCGTTATCCGCCGAGGAAATCCTGGCGGACGTCTTCGTCACCCAACAGAACCTCCCCGCGATCGGTGTAGCGGTTCCGTCCGTCCACGAGGACGTAGCCCCGATCGCAGCGACGGAGCGCCTCTTTCGCGTTCTGTTCGACCATCAGTACCGCGGTTCCGGATTCGTTTATCCGATCGATTCGATCGAACATATCGGCGACGAGATCGGGAGCGAGCCCGGCGGAGGGCTCGTCGAGGAGGAGGAGATCGGGATCGAGCATGAGCGCTCTCCCCATCGCGACCATCTGTCGTTGTCCGCCCGAAAGCGTCCCGGCTTTCTGCCCTTCGCGTTCTTCCAACACCGGGAATCGATCGTAAATTTCATCGATCCGGTCTTCGGGAACGTCGTCGAGAATGTAGGCGCCCATTTCGAGGTTTTCGCGAACACTCAGTCCGGCGAAGATGTTGTCGTTTTGCGGAACGAAGCTTATTCCACGCTGGATAATCCGTTCGGGGGCGAGCCCGTGGATGGGTTCACCGTCGAACTCGACGGTCCCGTTCATATACGTCGTCAGACCGAACACGGTTTTCATCACCGTCGATTTTCCGGCGCCGTTCGGTCCGACGATGGTGACGTATTCCCCGTCTGCGACGTCGAGATCGACATCCGAGAGGATCTGGAGGTCGCCGTATCCCGCGTCCAGACTGCGGATACGGAGTATCGCCTCGGTGTCCAGTTTGTGTTCCCTCCCGGCGCCGTGTTCGTGTTCCGGCTCGACGGTTTCGTTTGTGCTCATATATCCTCCCCGAGGTACGCATCGATCACTTGCTCGTTGTTTCGGATCTCGGCGGCGGTCCCCTCAGCCAGCACGCGTCCCTGATGCATGACGATGATATGCTCACAGTTGTTCATGATGACGTCCATATCGTGTTCGACGAGGAGGAACGTGTACCCGTCCTCGCGTAGCTCGTGGATCCGATCGAGGAGTTTCGCTTCCAGTGTCGGGTTGACGCCCGCGAGCGGCTCATCGAGAAGCACCATCTCGGGATCAGTCATGAGCGCTCGTGCCAACTCCAAGAGCTTCCGTTGTCCGCCCGAAAGGTTTCCCGCGTACTCGGTCGCGACGTGGTCTATCTCGAAAAGTTCGAGGGTCTCCCAGGCTCGCTCGCGGAGTTCGGTCTCCTCTTCGATGACCGCCCCTCTGAGTCCGGGCATCACTGATCTGAACGCCGACTCGCCGAGTTGGTTTTTCGGAGCCAACACGAGGTTTTCCAGAACAGTCATCTCTTTGAGTTCTCGGGTGATCTGAAAAGTCCTGACGAGCCCTTTCTGGGCGATCTCGTACGGTTTTAGTCCGGTGATCTCCTCGTTTTTGAAATAGATGTTTCCACCCGTCGGCTCGTGGACACCGGTAATGCAGTTGAACGTGGTCGACTTACCGGCACCGTTGGGTCCGATGAGACCGGTAAGCGAACCCTCTTCGACCTCGAAGGTCGCTCCGTCGATAGCCGTGATCCCTCCAAACCGTTTGACGAGACCGTTGACACGCAGCGGCAGGCCGGGTGGCGTCGTCCGTGCGGCCTCCTCGGTCGGCGAATCTTCCGTCTCTGGGAGTTCTTCGGGCGGTTTCGCATCAGGGCTGGGACTACTCACCGTCATCACCTCCGAGGGCGTCGGATCTATCCGAGAGGTCGACTGCGGCCGCGGTTTCGGTCCGGTGGCCAAGCAATCCGTCCGGTCGTCGGTGCATGATGAAAATCAACACCAGGCCGAGCAGAACGAACTGTAATGGAGCGACGTTATCCGTCGCGAACGCGAGAAACGCGACTGGGTCGAGCGAGATGACCGCATCGGCGAACGACGGTGGTGTCGGTGCGTCTATAGCGCCTCTGATCGTCGATCCGACACGACGGGGACCCTCGAAAAGAACCGTAGCGAACGTGATCCCGCCGAGAACGGCCCCCGTATTCGATCCGGATCCGCCGATCATAACGGCGACGAAGATATAAAAGGTCAAAAGCGGCATGAACTGCGGCGTCGGCGAGACGTTACCCTGACTGCCGAACCAGAGGATTCCCACAAGCCCCATCAGCCCACAGCCGATCATGAACACTTTTATTTTGATTAGGTTGACGTTTTTTCCCAGCGAATTGGCGACCAGTTCGTCCTCGCGAATGGCTTTGAGGTTTCGGCCGAACGGTGACCGACCGAGTCGCTCGAGCACTGTGTAGACTGCAATCAGGAAAACGACGAGTACGAAGACGTATCCCCAGCCGATGAGGATGTTGTTCGAGATCCCGAGACCGCTCTCACCGAGTGTTCCGAAAACCAGCTCACCCAGAGCAGTCGGCGCCCCGGCCTGCCCATCGACGAGGAACAGCTCCCGAACGGGATTGCTCGGCATTCCCATACCCCGTCCACCTCCGGTACCGACCGACAGTGTCTCACGCAGGAAGTTGTCGAACGTGTTCGACTGTAGCGTCAACCGAATGATCTCGGAAAACCCGAGCGTGACGATGGCTAAATAATCGGCTCGAAGCCGGAGTGCTGGAAGCGCTACGAGCAGACCGACGAGTGCCGCCATCGCCATCCCAGCGATGATACCGATCGGAAGCGGCAAGCCGAATCCAGGGGGACCGAAGGCTGGATCTGGCGGTCGAACGACGATCCCCATCGTGTAAACACCGACCGCCATGAAACCGGCAACACCGATATTGAAAAGACCCGTATATCCCCAGTGAAGATTGAGCGCGAGAGCGGACAGTGCATACACCAACCCGAGGAAAGTCAACGTCCGCATCAACCCGACGACGCTGTTGAGTCCGTCAGTGAAGGTGAGTGCGGTCGCGACGATGTATACCAGCCCAAAGGCTATAAGTACCATCCCGAGATCGCTCTTTTGTGCGGCGTCAAGAACGACCCGCGTAACGGTATCTGGCTCTGTATCCCTATCTGTCATGCCGTCGTAACACCTCCGAAGATCCCTTCGGGCCGGAAGAGCAACACGAGGATCATCACGGCAAATGCGGCTGCTTCGTTGAAATCGGACGATATCCAGATCGTCGACGTGGTAAACACGATTCCGATAACCAGTCCCCCAGCGATGGCGCCGTATATCGATCCGATCCCGCCGAGGATCACCGCAGCGAAGATGAGCAACAACAACAGCCAGCCGAAATCGAACTGGATCGTTCCACGGAGCAGTACGTATAAATAACCCGAAGCACCGGCGAGTCCACCGCCGATAAGCCACGTTGCGGTCACGACTCGCTCCGCCGGGATCCCGGTAATAAGCGCGAGATCCTTGTTATCTGCCATCGCCCGCATGGCCGTTCCGAGCTTTGTGCTTTGCAATACGAAATGGAGCCCGAACATCAGTACGACGGCCGAAACAACGATCGTCAACTGGTGGGCATTGACCGACAGACCCAGCGGTGCAAAGGCAATGTTCGAGGCATCGAGACCGGCGGTGACACCACGAGGCCGGGAGCCGTAGACGAACTGAATGAGGTATCGAACGACCAACGCGACACCGATCGATGCGATCAGAAGTGAGATACCGCTCCGGTTTCGCATCGGCTTGTAGAACGCACGATCGAGGAGCAAAGAGACGAGTGCAGTAATGAGGAACGCCGCGAGCAACCCGATCAGTATTGCTCCTGGAGTGGCGAGGATATGTGCGCCGATATCCCCTGGCGATACATCACCCGTTCCGCGGACAGTTAAAAGTGCCCGGAGTGGTTCGTCGCCGGCGGCGGCAACGACAAACGCGATAGCCCAGCCCGTAAATGCGCCGGTAGTGACGAGATCGCCGTGCGAAAAGTTCGCAAAGGAAAGGATACTATACGTCATCGAGAGGCCGATTCCGGCCAGACCGATCACGAGTCCAATGACAAGACCGTTCCAGAGGTTCGAACCGAACCGGGTCGTAGAGAGGCTCCCACCGAACGGTCCAACCGAGATTCCGATCAACTTTGCAATGAGATCGGCGATCAAAAGCGCCCCGAACACCAGGACGACGAGTACGCCCGGTTTCCCACGTATCGAGTCGACGAACGTTGGTTCTGTTGTCCCCATGTGTTCGAATCACTTGGATGTGCTGAGACACCAAAGCATAAATAACTCTTCTGTCACAGTGTTTTTCTATTTGGTGTTTTCCACCGGTGGATCTTTCGCCGCAGTTTTCACATCCGAACGGAAAGGTCTTTGCTTGGGCCGTCGGGAGTTCCGGCCATGATACGGATGCTCGACGACCTGGACGCCGGGGGGGCCGCGCTCGGGGTTCGCGTTGACATCAACAGTCCGATGGACGGGGACGGACTCGACGACGACGCCCGACTGCGCGCACACATCGACACGATCGACGAACTGTGCGACCGGGGCGCCCGTGTCGCCCTGCTGGCACACCAGGGCCGGCCGGGAGGTGAGGAGTTCACCGACCTCGGACCTCACGCTCGGCGGCTCGATGACCTTCTCGATGCGCCCGTCGAGTACTGCGACTCGACGTTCTCGACGGATGCCCGTGACCGTATCGGCCGAACCGACGCCGGATCCGCGATACTGCTCGAAAACACCCGCTTTTATTCGGAGGAGTACATGTCGTTCGAACCCGCCCGTGCGGCTGAAACGCATCTCGTCAAGCGTCTTTCGACCGCTCTCGATGCGTACGTGAACGACGCCTTCGCCGCCTCACACCGGAGCCAACCGTCCATTATCGGCTTCCCGCAGCGGCTTCCCGCCTACGCCGGACGCGTCATGGAGCGTGAGATCGACGTCCTCGGCAACATCTCCGAGAGTCCCGAGCCGCGCGTGTACGTGCTCGGCGGTGCGAAAGTCGACGATTCGATCGGTGTCGCCAGATCGGTTCTCGAACGCGGGCTCGCTGACGCCGTTCTGACGGCCGGAATCGTCGGAAACGCGTTCCTTTTGGCGAACGGCGTTTCTCTCGGTGCCGCTTCGGCCGCCGTGGTCAACGAGCGGAGCCACAAGGCGGTGAAACAGGCTGGCGATCTCCTCGACGACTTCAGTCATCGGATCTACATGCCGCGGGACGTCGCCGTCGGAGCCGGGACGGATCGGGTCGAGTTGGATCTCGATGAGCTCCCGGCGGAGCAGCCGGCGATGGATGTCGGAGCTAGAACGGTCGCAGCCTACGCCGAGATTCTCGAGGAAGCCGGCACCGCGATACTCAACGGGCCGGCGGGCGTATTCGAGGACGATCGCTTCGAGACAGGAACGCTCGAACTGTACCGGGCGGCGACGCGGGCGAAAAAGAGCATCGTCGGCGGCGGAGACACGGCCTCCGCGCTCCGGAAACTCGGAATCTTGGACGGGTTTGACCACGTCTCGACCGGAGGCGGGGCCGCGCTGCAGATGCTGACCGGGGAAACGCTCGCCGGCATCGAAGCGCTCGATCAGTAGCCGTGTCCGAGAACCTCCCGGAAGACGTCAGGATCGAGCCCGCTGAAAACGGCGACGCCGGCGCGCTCGCCGATCTATGGGTCGATCTCGCGGCGGACCAACGGCGGTACGGATCACATCTCGTTCCGGACGAAAACCGTTCTGTGATCCGACGAACGATGGTCCAACACATCGTCGCCGGGACGGCGTTTCTCGCACGTCGGGGCGGGTCGGTCGTCGGATTCGTCACGTTCGGTCTCGAAGCCGGGGAGTATCGACAGGACGTCTCGCGGGGCGTCGTCCAGAACATATACGTTCGGGATAGCGACCGGAACGAGGGGATCGGAGACGGACTGTTGGACGCGGCCGAGACGGCGCTGGACTCGAGAGGGGCCGACATCGTCTCGCTGGAAGCGATGGCGGATAACCGATCGGCGCGTCGGTTTTACGAACGACACGGCTACGAGCCACACCGGATCGAACTCGAAAAACCCATCAATAGCGGCACCCAGCATTCAAACGCGGAGTAGTCACGCATCGTGCCAGGGGAGCTTGGGTGGTTCAAGCACCCGACTTGTAATCGGGAGTTCGTGGGTTCAAATCCCACCCCTGGCTCCTCTCTTTCGACCGTTATCGTTAGATTGTCCCCCGGCCCTTACCGATCGAGGGCCGGTACGAGCCGATCTCCCGACCCCAGAAAGGAACCGACCCGATCAACCACCGACGAGAGCACTTATCAGCAGAAGGAGATTCCCGACAATACCGGATAGCACGAGCGCAGAGACCAGATCCGATCGGGACGGTGCCGGCGGTAGCTCCGAGGTGCGTCCATCGAGACGGTGTTTCTCGGCAGCGACGGCGAACCCGACCGCGCCGACGAACACGCCGATACCGACCGCACTGAGGATCTCGATGCCGAGACCACGAAGCGATCCCGAGAGCAGTTCCCCGCTGATCCGACCGGCGGCCGGAACGACGCCGGCGGCCCAACTGGCCAGGAGGCCACCGTTGAGATACCCGAAAACGAAAGAAAAGACGATCCCGATACAGAGCGCGAACGCTCCGTAGAGGATCGACTGAAGAAACGAAAGCTCTCCGGCTGCGACGAGCCTGATCGCGTTGATACCGACGGCAAGCAGCGCCAGCCCGAGCGAGAGTCCGCAGAAATACACGGTCAGGCGGGGCGTCCGTCCGAGGAGATATTCACCCATACCGGACAGTGCTACCGACGCTACACGACGGTTTCGGATGCGAGCAGGCGGCACACCTCCCACCGCGACCCGTGTGCCACACTCCCGCCGAGGCGAGTCGCGGACGCCGATCAGCGCACGGGACCGTTGGTTCCGTTCCGGTATATAAACTGTCGGCCGGAAATAAAAACGGAAGTGAGAGCGGCTGGCCGAGAGGGCTACAGCAACTCTTCGACGTAGTCCGCGACTTGGTTCGGCGTATCGCCGACCCGAGCACCGGCGTTGTTGAGAGCGTCGATCTTCGATTCGGCGGTGCCGGTGCCGGAGCCGGAGACGATCGCGCCCGCGTGACCCATCCGCTTGCCCGGCGGAGCGGTTCGACCGGCGATGAAGCCGACGACCGGCGTGTCCATGTATTCGCCGATATAGGCCGCGGCTTCCTCCTCGTCCTCGCCGCCGATCTCGCCGCACATCACGATCGCCTCGGTGTCTGGATCGTTCTCGTAGAGTTCGAGCACGTCGATGAAGTCGGTTCCGATGATCGGGTCGCCGCCGATACCGACCGCGGATGTCTGTCCGATCCCGCGTTTCGTGAGGTTGTCGACGACTTGGTAGGTGAGCGTTCCCGACCGGGAGACGAAACCGACGTTGCCCTCCGAGAAGATGTTTCCGGGGAGGATCCCCAGTTTGGCCACGCCGGGGGTGATGAGTCCGGGACAGTTCGGGCCGATCAGGTACGTGTCGGTCTCACCGAGTTTCCGGTAGATCTTCGCCGTGTCCTGCTGGGGAACCCCTTCGGTGATGGCGACAGCCAGATCGACCGAGGCGTCGAGCGCCTCGAAGATGGCGTCGGTCGCGAACGCCGGCGGCACGAAGATGACGGACGCGTTGGCGTCCTCCTCGCGGACGGCCCGTTCGACCGTATCGTATACGGGGACGCCTTCGACCTCCTGTCCGCCGCGTCCCGGCACCGCGCCGGCGACGACGTTCGTCCCGTATTCGATCATCTGACCGGCGTGGAACTTACCCTCTCCGCCGGTGATGCCCTGTACCACGACGCGCGTATCGCTGTCGACGAGAATGCTCATTTGTCTGCCTCCTCAGCGTATTGTACCGCACGCTGGACGGCGTCTTCGAGGGTCTTTTCGACCGTCACCAGATCCGTGTTCAGGATCTCCATGCCTTCCTCGGCGTTGGTTCCGGCGAGTCGGACGACGACCGGTTTCGGGATCTCATCGAACCGCTCGAGGGCCTCGTTGATCCCCTTCGCGACTTCGTCTCCGCGGGTGATACCGCCGAAGATGTTGAACACGACCGAGTCGACGTTCTCGTCGGAGAACACCATATCGAGGGCGTTGGCGACGCGGTCGGCCTTCGCACCGCCGCCGATATCGAGGAAGTTCGCCGGCGAACCGCCGTAGTAGTCGACGAGATCCAGCGTCGTCATCACGAGGCCGGCGCCGTTGCCGATGATACCGGTGTTGCCCGACAGTCGGACGTAATCGAAACCGTACTCGTTGGCCTTCGCCTCGAGTTCGTCGCTTGCGGCTTCCTCCTCCATGGCCTCGAGGTCGGGATGACGAAACAGCGCGTCCTCGTCGACGTTCATCACCGCGTCGGCGGCGATGACGTCACCGTCGCTCGTGACCATGAGCGGATTGACTTCGATCTCAGTGGCGTCTTTCTCGGCCCAGAGATCGTACAGCTGTGTGAGGATCGAAGCGGTCTCGAGGGCGACGTCGCGGTCGACGCCGGCCTCGAAGACCGCCTTCCGTGCCTGGAACGGATGCAGGCCGAAGGCCGGATCGATATGCTCGCGGACGATCGCATCGGGATCCTCAGCGGCGACCTCCTCGATGTTGACGCCGCCGCGGGTCGAGACCATCGCGACCGGTTTGCCCTCGGATCGGTCCATCGTGACGCCCACGTACAGTTCGTTCGTGAAATCGACCGCTGCTTCGACCAGCACGCGGTCGACGTGGAGCCCTTTGAGATCCATTCCGAGGATCGAATCGGCGGCCTCGCGGGCCTCCTCGGCGTCGTCGACCAGCTTGATACCGCCGGCTTTCCCCCGGCCACCGACCTGTACCTGGGCTTTGATCGCGACCGGATAGCCGATCCGGTCGGCCGCCTCGACTGCCTCGTCGACGGTGGAAGCCAGCGTCGAGTCCGGGACTGGGATCCCGGCGTCGGCGAATACGCCTTTCGCCTGATACTCGTGAAGTTTCATATCTGTCTCTGTTAGGGTCTCGAACGACCCGGAGTTAGTATTACCGAAACGGATCGCCGCTTACAGGACGTCGGGACGGTCCGCCATGACGCCGTCGACACCCGTCGAGGCGAGTCTCGTGGCCTCATCGGCCGAATCGACCGTCCAGACGTTGACCTGTATCCCCACGCTGTGGGCGGCTCCGACCGCCCGCTCGCTACAGCTCTCGACGCTGAGATGTAGATACTCACAGTCGAGCTCTGCCGCCGTTTCGATCCCTTCAGTGCCAGGCTCGTCGGTGATGTACGCCGTCGAAATATTCGGATCGATGTCCCGACAGGCGGCCAGCGCCTCCCGTGAAAACGAAGAAACGATCGAGTTCGGGTGGAGCGACGAAACGAGACCGATCACATCCGCGGCGGTATGGGCTTCTTTGAGTTCGATGTTGATACCGACACGGGGAGGAAGGGTTCGAAGTATCTCCGCGAGTGTCGGGACCCCCTCCTCGGTGCCGAGCACCCGCATCGACCCGAGGTCCGATCTGGTGTACTCCGAAACGGACCCGTTCCGCTCCGTCACTCGATCGACAGTCGAATCGTGGATCACGACGAGCTCGCCGCTCGCACACCGCCGGACGTCGACTTCGACTTCATCCGCGACGGCGGACGCGCGTTCGATCGCCGAAAGCGTGTTCTCGGGGTAGACGGACGCGAACCCGCGGTGCGCGATGAGACGCATACCGGATCTCTTCGGCGGATGTCTAAGAGTGTACCGTCTCGACACTATCGTCGGTACCGAACTAGTATATAAAGATACGCCACCGAGAGGAAGTGAAACATCGGAGCGGTAGCTCGGGGCGTCCGAACGCCGACGTCTCGACCGTCCCGATAGCGGAACGCCTTTTTCATTGCTGCTCGTTCTCCGAGCAAGACGAATATATGACGAGTATGGATGACAAGATCGAGGAAGTCCGAGAGAAAAAGCGCGACGCCGAACTCGGCGGCGGCGAAGAGCGGATCGAAAAGCAACACGAGAAAGGAAAGCTGACCGCCCGCGAACGGATCAACTACTTCCTCGACGACGGGACGTTCGAGGAGTTCGACCAGCTCAAAACCCACCGGAGTACGAACTTCGACATGGACGACGATCACCCCTACGGCGACGGGGTCGTCACCGGCTACGGTGACGTCGACGGTCGGACCGTCTTCGTCTTCGCGCACGACTTCACCGTTTTCGGCGGCTCGCTGGGCGAGGCCTTCGCCGAGAAGGTCTGTAAGGTGATGGATCGAGCGCTCGAAACGGGCGCGCCGATCATCGGGTTGAACGACTCCGCCGGCGCGCGGATCCAGGAGGGGATCGATTCGCTCGCCGGCTACGCCGATATCTTCCATCGCAATCAGAAGGCCTCGGGCGTCGTCCCACAGATCTCGGCGATCATGGGGCCCTGCGCCGGCGGCGCGGTCTATTCGCCGGCAATAACCGACTTCATTTATATGGTACAGGACACGAGTCACATGTTCATCACCGGTCCCGACGTCATCGAGACCGTCACCGGCGAGGAGGTCGGGTTCGAGGAACTGGGCGGTGCGAGCACACACACCGGTGAATCCGGCGTTGCCCACTTCTCCGCGGCCGACGAGAAGGACGCACTCGACGACATCCGGTATCTGCTCTCGTATCTCCCCTCCAACAACGTCGAGGATCCCCCGAGGGTCGAACCGTGGGACGACCCCGAGCGTCGCGACGAGGAGCTGAAGAACATCGTTCCGAACCAGCCCCAGAAACCCTACGATATCGTGGACGTGATCGACCGGGTCGTCGACGAGGATTCCTTCTTCGAGGTCGCCGAATCGTACGCGAGAAATCTCGTGACCGGTTTCGGGCGGCTCGATGGACGTTCGGTCGGCGTCGTCGCGAACCAGCCCCGCGTCAACGCCGGGACTCTCGACATCGATTCCTCGCTGAAAGGCTCGCGGTTCGTCCGCTTCTGTGACGCGTTCAACATCCCGATCGTCACGTTCGTCGACGTTCCGGGGTTCATGCCGGGGACCGATCAGGAACACGGGGGGATCATCAAACACGGCGCGAAACTCCTCTATGCCTACAGCGAGGCGACGGTGCCGCTTTTGACCGTCATCACGCGGAAGGCGTACGGCGGCGCCTACGACGTGATGGCCTCGAAGCATCTCGAGGCCGACGTCAACTACGCGTGGCCGACCGCCGAGATCGCCGTCATGGGACCGAAGGGAGCCGTCAACGTCCTGTACCGTGACGAACTCGCCGACGCCGACGACGTCGAGGCGCGCCGCGAACAGCTCATCGACGAGTACCGGGACACGTTCGCGAACCCATATACGGCGGCCGAACGCGGCTTCGTCGACGACGTCATCGAGCCGAAAGAGACCCGACCGCGGTTGATAAGCGACCTCGAGATGCTCGAATCGAAACGCAAAGACCAGCCGGACCGAAAACACGGCAACATCCCCCTGTGAGAATGCAACTACACCTCCCCGAGGACGCCGACACCGACGAGGCGGCCGCGATCGCCGCGGTCATCCGGAACCTCCTTGCGGAGGCCCAGGCCGGATCGACAGAGGAAGGATCCGAAGAGCCGCGCGATCAGTGGCGGTTCGCCGGCCGGGTCGAATCCCTCCAGAGTCGCCGAGTCCGGGCACCGCGGGGAGCCCCCCGCGACGACTGGAGCGCAGCCGGCCGAACCGACCGGTTCTGAGACGCGGCGCTTTTTGAAGAGACCCGACCGCTCGCTGTCGACCGACAGAATAACGTACTCACCCCAACTGCCCTCGAACAACATGTTCGATAAGGTTCTCGTCGCCAACCGAGGCGAGATCGCCGTTCGCGTCATGCGTGCCTGCGACGATCTCGGTGTCGACACCGTCGCGGTGTACAGCGACGCCGACAAACACAGCGGCCACGTTCGATACGCCGACGAGGCGTACAACGTCGGTCCGGCCAGGGCCGCCGACTCGTATCTCGATCACGACGCCGTCATCGAGGCCGCCCGGAAGGCCGACGCGGACGCGATCCATCCCGGATACGGCTTCCTCGCGGAGAACGCCGATTTCGCCGCCGCGGTACAGTCGACCGAAGGTGTCACGTGGATCGGCCCGAGCCCGAAGTCGATGGAGCAGGCCGGAGAGAAGACCAAGGCTCGCAAGATAATGCAGGCGGCCGACGTCCCGATCGTCCCGGGGACGACCGATCCCGTCGAGGAGGAAGCCGAGGTCCGCGAGTTCGGCGAGGAGTACGGCTATCCGATAGCCATCAAAGCGGAGGGCGGCGGCGGCGGCCGTGGGATGAAGATCGTCCACGAACCGGAGGAGGCCGGCGACCAGCTCGCGGCCGCAAAGCGGGAGGGCGAGGCGTACTTCGACAACGATTCGGTCTATCTCGAGCGCTATCTGGAGTCCCCGCGACACATCGAGGTGCAGATCCTCGCGGACGAGCACGGCAACGTCAGACATCTCGGAGAACGGGACTGTTCGCTCCAGCGCCGCCACCAGAAGGTCATCGAGGAAGGCCCGTCCCCGGCGCTCTCGGCGGAGCTCAGAGAGAAGATCGGCGCCGCCGCCCGCCGCGGCGCCGACGAGGCGGACTATTACAACGCCGGAACGTTCGAGTTCCTCGTCGAGGAGGAAGAGCGCGGTGACGGCGAGTTGCTCGGTCCCGACGCGGACTTTTACTTCCTCGAGGTCAACACCCGGATCCAGGTCGAACACTGCGTCACCGAAGAGCTGACAGACATCGACATCGTCAAATGGCAGATCCGGATCGCCGCCGGCGAGGAGATCGACTTCGAACAGGACGACGTCGAACTCGAGGGCCACGCGATCGAGTTCCGGATCAACGCCGAGAACGCGGCCGACGACTTCTCCCCCGCGACCGGCGGGGAGTTGGCGACGTACGACCCGCCGGGAGGGATCGGTATTCGGGTCGACGACGCGCTCCGTCAGGGCGACGATCTCGTGACGGATTACGATTCGATGATCGCGAAGCTCATCGTCCACGGCGAGGACCGCGAGGAGTGTTTCGCCCGATCCGAACGAGCACTCGCCGAGTACGATATCGAGGGGATCCCGACGATCATCCCGTTCCACCGATTGATGCTCACGGACGAGGAGTTCACCGCCGGGACCCACACGACGAAGTACCTCGACGAAGAACTCGACCGCGACCGTCTCGAGGAGGCACAGAAGCGATGGGGAACCGAATCAGCTTCGAGCGACGACGGCGAAGAAACCGTCGAACGGGAGTTCACCGTCGAGGTCAACGGGAAGCGATTCGAGGTCAGTCTGGAGGAAAGCGCCGGCATGTTCGGCGACCTCGGAGGCGGTTCGGGTAGCTCGGGTCAGTCCGCACAGAAGCCCTCGCGGCGCGGTGGCGGCGACAGCGACGACGGGGCGGCCGTCCCCGCCGACGGCGAGGTAATCAGCGCCGAGATGCAGGGAACGATCCTCGAGGTCAACGTCGGGGAGGGCGATACGGTCGCGGCCGGGGACGTCATCTGCGTCCTCGAGGCAATGAAGATGGAGAACGACGTCATCGCCGAGACCGGCGGTACCGTGACCGAGATCGCGGTATCGGAAGGCGACTCGGTCGACCAGGGCGATCCGCTCGTCGTGCTCGAGTGAGGTCGAGTCGAGTTCGACTCCGAACGAGCCAACGGCTCTATGTAGGTCCCGATCCCGTAATTATTGTATGCAGAATACACGACGACGAGTCCTCGATTCGCTTGCCGACGGCCCCGTCTCCGGGCCCGAGTTGGCAGAGTCGCTCGGGATCTCCCGGGCTGCGGTCTGGAAACACGTCGAAGCGCTTCGGGAGGCCGGCTTCGGAATCGAAAGCCACGGGGACGGATACGCCCTCACGGACGTTCCCGAGTTCGGCGGCGCGGCCGTCGAGCACGGGCTCGAGGCACCGTTCGAAGTCGAGTATCACGACACGATCGACAGTACGAACGACCGCGCCAGAGCGCTCGCGAAGGCGGGCGAAACGGACGTCGCCGTCCTCGCCGACGAACAGACGGGGGCCCGGGGACGTCTCGATCGCCAATGGAGTTCCCCGTCGGGCGGGATCTGGCTCAGTATAGTCTGTCGCCCGGATATCCCGCCCGCACAGGCGCCGATCTACACGCTCGCGGCGGCCGTCGCGACGACGGACGCGCTCTCGAACGTCGGCGTTGACGCGGGGATCAAGTGGCCCAACGACGTGCTCGTCGACGGGAAGAAGCTCGTCGGGATCCTCACCGAGATGGAGGGCGAAGCGGACCGGATATCGTGGATCGTCGTCGGGCCGGGGATCAACGCCAACGTCGACGCCGACGCCGTCCCCGAGACGGCGACGACGGTTCGCGAACTGGTTGGCGACATCGACCGTGCCGAACTGACGCGGGATCTGATCAAGCGATTCGACGAGCTCAGATCCGATCCGGAGCGTGTCCTTCCGGCGTGGCGCGAGTCGGCGCTCACGCTGGGCCGCCGTGTCCGCGTCGAGACGTCGGACGGCGATATCGTCGGCACCGCCGTCGACGTCGAGTTCCCCGGAACGCTCGTCATCGAGACCGAATCAGGCACGGAGCGGGTTTCCGCCGGCGACTGTGAACACCTCCGGCCGACCTGACGGAGCGACCGGTCGCTCTCCGAGACCGATAGCGATCGGTCGCTCTTCGGGTGGTCTTGACTCAGAGCCCCTAGAAGATCCTTGCCCCGATCAGGGCGATACGACGTTCGAGACGTCGCTGACACCGGCCCGCCGGACGACCGCTCGAACCGGATCGCGAACGCCGGACAGGTTGTCCGAATCCCCGTCGAGAACCAAAAGCCGGGCGTCCCGGCCGGGTTCGATAACGCCGCAGTTCAGCCCGGCGATCTCGGCGCCCGAGGCGGTTGCCATCCGAAGGACCTCCGGTGCGGAGACGTCACAGAGTTTCGCGACGAACTCCATCTCGCGGAACATCGACGGGCTGTTGAGCATCACGTTGTCGGTGCCGAGTCCAACCGTCGTCCGCTCGAGTAGTTCCGAGACGGGCGGGATGCCGACACCGGTCACGAGGTTCGACCGGGGACAGACTACCACCGGCGTTTCCCGGTCCCCGAGCCGTTCGAGATGGATCTCCTCGGCGTGGACCATGTGAACGAGAAAGTCCGGATCGAGATCGAGCGCCGGGTTGATGTCGTGGGGGTCCCGCTCCCCGGCGTGGATCCCGAACAGTTTGCCGGCTTCCCGCGTCGCCGTCCGTTCGGCGGAGAAGTCGGCGTCACGGGCGCCGCTCGCTCCGTACCCGTCCGAGATTTCGAGCACCGAGGGGTCGTCCCGACCGAGGACGACCGGCTGGATATCGATCGACTCTGCGGCGTCGTACAGCGCCCCGACGCCCTCGGTTCCACCCTCCCGGAACTCGAGGAACGCTCCCGTCCCGCCGGCGGCCATGAACTCGATCGAACGACGCATCGATTCGACGAGTTCGGAGCGCTCCGCTTTCCGCAGTAGTCGGTGTTTCAACCCGTCCGGTGGGGCGACGAGTTCGTCGAGCGAGAGTCCGCGCCCCGCTTCCTTGGCGATCGAATCGCCGATGTGCGTGTGCGCGTTGACGAACGCCGGGCAGATGATGTCCGTGGAGGCGGTCTCGACCGGTTCGATCGCCGTGATCGTCCCCGACTCGACGACGAGACGGCCCTCGGTCGGTTCGTACTCCGGACCGGCGAGTATCGTTCCCGACAGTTCCATACCACGACCCACAGCCCCCGGGTTAAATCGCCTGTCGGTTTCGATAGCCCGGATGTTCGGTTGGCCCCCGTTCAGAACTCGTCCAGCGTCGTGTTGATGCCCCGCCGAACGTCGGCGACGAGGGCGTCCAGATCGAGTCCGAGGACGTCCTCGGTCGTCGCTCCGACACGGTCGGTCGCCCTCTCGGGTGCGTACACGCCCAAGCGCCACTGCTCTTGGTTCGTTCTCCGGAGCGCGGTCACGAGCGTCGATTGGCTCTCCAGCGATCTGACCTCGCCGTTGACGACGACGCGACTGGTCGATTCCGTCATCCGCGGGCGGGACGGGATGTCGAGAACGACTGCCTCCGGATCCAGATCCGCTCGATCGGCGATCTCGCGCTCGTACGCCCGGACAGCGTCGTGTTCGGCATCGAGGATTTCGTCGGGAACGTCTCTGAGTTCGGCCCAGACCGCGCGTTTGTACAGGTTCCGGGTGTCCAGTCGACGGGCGAGGTTCTCAGTGTCCGAACTCGATCGCAGCGCCACGAGGAGGTCCGGGTCGTCCATCCGCCGGAGTTCCCGAGCGGTCAGTTTCCCGCTCTCGAGCAACTGTTCGGTCCCGCGTCTCAGCATCGCCTTCGAGATGCGCGCGACGTGGTGGTTGTAGACGACGGGATTCATGAGTGATCGGGCGACCAGAAGCGACTCCGCCGTCTGGACGTTCCCCTCCGCGAGCACTAACTCGCCGTCGACGAATCTGAGCTCCCTGACGAGTCGACCGGTGTCGATCGTCCCGTACGGAACGCCCGTGTGGTGTGCATCGCGGACGAGATAGTCCATCCGATCGACGTCGAGTTCGCCGGAGATCAGCTGACCGAACCCCGCTTCGCCGGCGATCAGATCGGCCACCGCGGAGGGATCGATGTCGTACAGCGCCAACACGCGTTCGATCTCCCCCTCCGAGATGAGGTCCTCGACCTCGTCGTGCATGCGGCCCGTCCGTCTGGCGACGATCCCCTCGATGTTGTGGCTGAACGGCGTATGGCCGACGTCGTGAAGGATCGCCGCGGCCCGGAGCCGTTCGGCCCGCTTGCCCTCGATCCCGAGCCCTTCGAGTGCCGAGTGTGCGAGATGATAGACGCCGAGTGAGTGTTCGAACCGAGTGTGGTTGGCACTGGGGTAGACGAGCCCGACGGTGCCGAGCTGTCGGATCCGTCGGAGCCGCTGGAGTGCCGGCGTATCGAGCAGCTCGGCCGCGACCCCCTCGACGGCGATGTGGTCGTGGACGCTGTCCTTGATCGTGACCATCCGTGCCGGGGTTCGGCGGCCCGATATAAAAACCGTCGCGCCGATGGAGGCGGGAGGGCGAAAAAAGCGGAAGACACGACGGTTAGATACAAACCCGTCGGGACGAAAGCCGACGTATGGTTACGTTTCTGGCCGGCGGAACGGGGACGCCGAAGCTCCTGTGGGGGGCCGACGGGGTCTTCGATCCGACGACGACGCCGGTCGTCTGTAACACCGGCGACGACGTCGAGATCGGCGGGCTACTCGTCTGTCCGGACGTCGATACGACGCTTTTTTCCGAGGGTGACACTCTCGACCGGGAGACGTGGTGGGGGATCGAGGACGACAGTACGGCGACACACGAGGAGCTCTCCCGGCTGGCAGAGCGGGCTGGGCTCGAGTCCGGTCCGCGGTTTCTCCCGGCTGACGCCCAGACCTCCGGGCGGGATATCTCCCGTTGGCGGCGCTTTTCGGGCGTCGCCGAGTTCATGCAGATCGGCGATCGGGACCGGGCTATCCACACGACCCGGACTGGACTGCTCGACGAGGGGCGGACGCTCACCGAGACGACGGCGATACTCGCCGACGCCCTCGGCGTCGACCGGCCCGTCCTCCCGATGAGTGACGACCCGGTCGCGACGCTCGTCCACACCGACGAGGGGACGACGCACTTTCAGGAGTTTTGGGTCCACCGACGGGCTGAGCCGGCGATCGACCGGGTGGAGTTCCGCGGAGCCGACGACGCCGAGCCGACCGACGCCGTTCGGGAAGCGCTCGACGATCCGGTCGTGATCGGTCCCTCGAACCCAGTGACGAGCGTCGGACCGATGGTGGCGATGGACGAGTTACGGGCGGCGCTCGAATCGACGCCGGTCGTCGCCGTCTCGCCGTTCGTCGAGGATCGCGTCTTCTCGGGACCGGCCGGAAAGCTGCTCGCGGCCGAAGGGTACGACGCCTCGACCGCCGGCGTCGCGGAGGCGTACCCGTTCGTCGACGCGTTCGTCCTCGACACCGAAGACGGAACGACGCTCGATCGACCGGTCGTCCGGACCGGCACCGAACTCGGAACGCCGGCGGACGGCGCGCGGGTCTGTCGGGCCGTTCGGGAGGCGCTCGAGACCGTCGGCGGGGTGGTACAGTAATGTTCGAACCACGCGTCGCCGCGGCGTCTCTCTCGGGGGATTCGGACGTCGAGTGGGCCCGATCGGCGGCGCCCTACGTCGGCTGTGCGTTCCTCGGCGGTATCGCCCTCGACGGGGCGACGCGGGCGGCGGCGCGGAGGCTCCGCGATCGGGATCGGACGGAGTTCCTCCCGGCCGATCCGATCGAGTTCGTCGACCGACAGCTCGCGGCTATGGACGACGTCGACGCGCTCGCGGGGATGAACGTCCGGAGCGCGACGATCGAACCGGTCCGGGCCGCCGCGTCGGTCTGTGTCGAACACGGGGCGATCCTCGAGATCAACGCCCACTGCCGCCAAGAGGAGATGTGCGCCGCTGGCGCCGGCGAATCGCTACTCGCCGACGGCGACCGACTCTGCGAGCAGGTCGCCGCCGCCTCTGCGTGCGGGGCGACGGTGAGCGTCAAGGTCCGAACGGAGGTCCCGGGTGTCGACCTGCCGGTTCTCTCCGGGGCACTTTCGGAGGCCGGAGCCGACGTACTCCACGTCGACGCGATGGACAGCGAAGCTCGGATCGCGGACGTCGCCGAAGCGGCACCGGAGGCCTTCGTCGTGGCCAACAACGGCGTCAGGGATCGAAGGACGGTGCGGGAGTATCTGGAGTACGACGCCGACGCCGTCTCCGTCGGTCGGCCGTCGGACGATCCGGTAGTGCTCGAGCGGGTCCGAAGAGCCACCGGGGAGTGGTTCAGAGAGAACGAGACACCGGGACGGGGGCGATCGCTCGATGCGTGACGTCGCCGAGAACGCCCAGTTGGCGCTGTTGCTCGAGGTCTCGGGGACGCCGAAACCTGGGAACGTCGACCGACACCGCGAGTACGACGACCTCCGGTTCGAGCAGTTCATGGCGGGGGCGGTCGGCGCGCTTTCCGGCCTCCGGATGGCGGCCGAAGGCGAAGCACTCGGGGACGCCTTCGAGCGCGCCGTCGAGGGGATGAGCAGCCAGTCCGGCGGGAACACGCAGTTCGGCGCGCTCCTCTCGCTCGTGCCGCTCGTGAGCGCGGCCGCGACCGATCGGCTCTCTCCCGAGGGAGTGCGGGCGATCGTCGAGGAGACGACCGTCGAGGACGCCTGTGGGTTCTACCGCGCGTTCGAACACGTCGACGTCGCGGTTCGGGATCCGCCGAACGATCTCGACGAACTCGACGTCCGTCGCGGAAGCGATGCGACCGAAGCGATACGGGATCGTAGCGTGACGCTCTCCGAAATAATGGAACGTTCGGCCGATCGTGACGGCGTCGCCGCCGAGTGGGTCTGTGGATTCAAACGGAGTTTCGAGGCCGCCGGCTGGTTACTCGAAGACGACGGCCCTATCTATAAACGTGCCTCGCGGGCGTTCCTCCGGCTTCTCGCGGCCGAGCGCGACACGTTCGTCGTCACGAGAAACGGTGAGTCCGTCGCGACGGAGGCCACAGAGCGGGCCCGGGCCGTTCTCGAGGGATCGGAGGACGCCGAGGAACTCGCCGTCGAGTTCGTCGAGCGGGATATAAACCCCGGGACGACGGCCGATCTGACCGCCGCGGCGCTTTTTATCGCCCTCGATCGCGGGCTGGAGGTGTGAGATGAACGACGACGAGTGGCCCGTCGAGCTGACCGGCGTCACCGAGTCGGTGGTGACGACGCTCGGACCGAACGAGCAGTGGAACGTCGCCGCGCTCGGGCTGTTCGCCGACGATCCCGTGACGGCACGAACCTGGGGACGGACGCGGACGTGGCGGAACTTCGAGGCGGGACGGGACGGCTACGTTCAGTTCGTCCGCGATCCGGTCGTGTTCGTCGACGCCGCCTGTTCGATCCGCGAGGAGTCCGATCCGGTTCTGGAGGGGGCCGACGCGTGGGCACGCGTCGAGGTCGAGGCTGTCGATCGAGGGATAGAAGGCGAGACACAGTGGGTCGAGTGGGAACTGGCGCCGATCGACTCGGAGATCGAGCGCGAGACGGTTCCGACGACGAACCGCGGCTACAACGCCGTCGTCGAGGCGACCGTCGCCGCATCCCGGCTACACGTCCCGGGATACGACACGGAGACGCTTCTGGAGCGACTGGAGTACTTCGAAAGCGTCGTCGAGCGCTGCGGCGGCCCCCGTGAACGGGCGGCGTTCGAACGGCTCGAGGAACACGTCGAGTTTCCGGCAAATTTCGGTTGAGGCGGTGAACGTTGGGCTCGGGCGGTTCGCGGAAGTCACCGATCAGTATCCCGGCCGCCGTCAGGGATCGTCTGCTCGCCGCTCGGGAACCACGCGAGTTCGTGTTCGGCGTCCAGGGAGACGAAGACGGAGTCGTCGAGCGAGACCTTGTCCGCGTGGTTGTGCATACAGCCGACGACGTCACCGGTATCGATTTCGACCCGATAGAGCACCGTCGGACCGAGATATCGGCGATGGATGACTTCGCCGTTGGCCTCCGCCGCCCCGGCCGGCCGTGCGCGGACGTCGTCCGGTCTGACCATGAGATCGATCTCCGACCCGACGTAGGCGTCGGTGAGACCGTTGATCTGATCGAACGGGATACAGCCGACGCCGGTGTCGACACAGTCCTCTCTGACGTAACCGGAGACGAAGGAGGCGTGTCCCAAAAAGCCGGCGACGAACCGGGATCGCGGCTGCTGGAAGACTTCCTCGGGCGTCCCGATCTGTTCGATGCCACCCTCGCTCATCACTGCGACGCGGTCGGAGATCGACATCGCCTCCTCCTGGTCGTGGGTGACGGAAACGGCGGTGACGCCGGCCGTTTTCAGGATCTCTCTGACCTCCTCACGCATCTCGACGCGGAGATCGACGTCGAGGTTCGAGAACGGCTCGTCCAACAGGAGCAACTGCGGTTCCGGAGCCAGCGAGCGAGCGAGCGCGACGCGCTGTTGTTGGCCGCCGGAGAGTTCCTCGGGTGATTTACCGCCGTGGTCGGCGAGCCCGACGAGTTCAAGCAGTTCTTCGACCCGCTCGTTCCGTTCGGCTTCCGGCCACTCTTCGATCCCGAACGCGATGTTCTCCCGTGCGGAGAGATGCGGGAAGAGCGCGAACTCCTGGAAGACGACGCCGACGTCGCGACGCTCCGCGGGAACGAAGCTGGCTCCGCTGACGTCGTTCGCGTCGATCCGAACCGTGCCGCTGTCGGGCCGTTCGAGTCCCGCAATGAGTCGAAGCGTCGTCGTCTTCCCGCACCCGGACGGGCCGAGCAAGGTCAGGAGCTCTCCGTCGCGGACGGTCAACGAAAGGTCGCGAATGACGGTCGTTCCGTCGTACGATTTTTCGACCCCGTCGAGTTCCAGCACCGTCGGTCGCCCCGAGACAGGTTCCCGGCCGGACGAGTAGGACTGTCGGATCTCACTGGACACGATATTCACCCCCGTCGGTTCCGAACGGATCGCCTGCGTTCATTGCGTCATAATTATTTAGGCAAACCAAAAACCCTTCCGTTCGGTCCCGGAGTGCGCGACTGACGGAGAACCGGCGCAGCGAGGTCCGGTTATTTCGCTGTATCGTCGCCCACCCCGTCGTCGTTCTCGGCGTTCGGGGAGCTATCACCGAGATCCCGTTTTATCGACTCCAGCTCCTCGTCGACATCGACCCCGGCGTCCTCTGAACCTCTTTTTGCCGCCGATACACCGACCTCGGTCGGACCGTTCCGACCTCGCTGTCCAGTGTCGGACTCCCGTGCCGTCTCCGAAACGGCGTCCTGCAAGCGTGTGTCGACCTCGGCTCTGAGTTCGCGCGCCTCGGCGAGTAACCCCTGCAGTTCGGGGCTGGAGGGATCCCCCTCGGCGGCGGACTGCAACTCGGCGAGCGCGTCGTCGAGTCGTCGAAGCGTCTCGCGGCTGGTCCGTGCGAGTCGGTCGCGGCTCGCCCGCCCGACCACATCGAGCGAAGTTCCCATCGAACCGTCCGCAGAGCGGTCCGTCACCGCATCGAGCGGGCGACCGTCGGCCACCCGGAGTGCCGCACCGAGGAGTTCGAGAGCCCTGATACTCGCCTCGAGCAGCGCGATGACGGTCGGGATCGTGTACTGTTCGGTGAACCGGAGGAGTTCGGCGGGCCTCGGGGGGCGAGGGAGTCCGAGCGGTCCCCGCGGGGGAGCTTCGAGCTCCGTCCGGAGCGCTTCCAGGGTCTCGGAAAGCTCCGCCGTGGCGTCGGCGAGGTCTCGCTCACGTTCGTCCATACCGGTACCTGGTGGTCGACGTGCAAAACAGTACGCCCTCCCGTTCGTTTCGGACAGCCGTTCGGATCCGCGTCAACCGGCCCCCAGGTTTTTAGGCCCACCAAAACCCTTTAATCGGTGCGGAGCCGAAGATCCGACAATGGTTGTCACATCCGACGGGGACAGACCGGTCGAGACGAAAAGAGAGGCCGTCCGTCTTCGTGCCCACGCGACGACGCCACAGCGAACGGTGTTCATCGAGCCGGACAACAGCGACGGGTGGATCTCCACCGATCTCACCGTCGAAGTCCGCCGATAACGTCGCTCGCCGCGCGGCCCTGCGTCGGATTCACACGGCCGGAGCAGTTCATAAGCGCTTTTATGCGGTGGTCCAGTACGGTGGTGTACAGCCGACGCGGGGTTGTGATGCTCCTAGCCGGACAGGACTCATACGCACCGACCTGGTGTGAGAATCCTCGGCCGTCCGCTCGGTTCGGACGGGCGGGATTCGACGGCGGGGGAGCGCGAGCCCACGCGTGGGAGGAGTCAAACACAATGTCAGTATACGTAGATTTCGACGTGCCGGCAGATCTCGAGGACGACGCCATCGAGGCGCTCGAGGTCGCCCGGGACACAGGTTCGGTAAAGAAAGGTACCAACGAAACGACCAAAGCCGTCGAGCGAGGCAACGCGGAACTCGTCTTCGTCGCCGAGGACGTAAGCCCCGAGGAGGTCGTCATGCATCTCCCAGAGATCGCCGACGAGAAGGAGATCCCGTATATCTTCGTCGGTACACAGGACGATATCGGCCACGCCGCCGGACTGCAGGTCGGCAGCGCCGCCGCGGCGATCGTCGACTCGGGCGACGCCAAAGACGACGTCGAGGACATCGCCGAGAAGGTCGAGGAACTCCGGTAGGTGAAAGACGATGAGCACTGAAAACGACGGGGGCGGCGCAACCCCCGCGGAAGTGATCGAGATCGTCGGCAAGACCGGCATGCACGGTGAAGCCATGCAGGTCAAATGCCGGATCAAGGAGGGCGAAAACCAGGGACGGATCATCGCCCGGAACGTCCTCGGTCCGGTTCGGGTCGGCGACGTGTTACAGCTCCGCGAAACGGCTCGCGAGGCGGACTCCATCGGAGGACAATAGATGGTTCAGAAACGCACCTGCGATTACAGCGGTCAGGAGATCGAGCCCGGTACCGGCACGATGTACGTCAAAACCGACGGCACCGTGCTCTGGTTCGCCGACTCGAAATGTGAAAAGAACTACTTCATGGGTCGGGAGGCGCGCGATCTCGAGTGGATCGGTGACGACCGAGAGACGGGACCGGCCGCCGAAGACGACGAAGAAGCGACGGAGGACGGCTCGGAAAGCGGGCCCGAAGCCGAAAGCGACGACGAGACCGAGGACGAAACTGAGACGGACGCCAGCGAAGAGGCGGACGACGAAACAGAGGACGAAGAGGAGGTCGAAGCCTGAATGGCCGACGCCGAACGGACCTTCGTCATGGTCAAACCCGACGGCGTCCAGCGCGGTCTGATCGGCGAGATCGTCTCCCGGTTCGAGGACCGCGGGCTGAAGCTCGTGGCTGGCAAGTTCATGCGAATCGACGACGAGCTGGCTCGCGAACACTACGCCGAGCAC
>LFFM01000080.1_pt1 | contig 53774 bp, 54 predicted proteins | sample 643131 | NCBI WGS metagenome assembly LFFM01 (sample SAMN03777445, study PRJNA286221) | soda lake metagenome | biome: soda lake; feature: Kulunda steppe; material: water; isolation source: sample Tc-Br brine of Tanatar trona crystallizer | place: Russia: Kulunda steppe | collected 2011-07 | reverse complement strand
GACGCGGCCGCCGAGGCCGTCACGGGCGCGGCCGACCTCGGCGTCGCCGGGCTCAACGTCACCATTCCTTTTAAACAAGACGTGCTCGACGCCGTCGCCGTCGACCCCCTCGCCGAACGGATAGGCGCCGTCAACACGATCGACTTCGGCGCCGCCCACGACGACGCCCACGCCGAGACCGACGCCCATGCCGAAACCGACGCCCATGCCGAAACCGACGCCCATGCCGAGGCCGACGCCCACGCCGAGATCGACCCTCCCGCCGAGGCCGACGCCCACGTCAACCGCCCTCGCGGCTACAACACCGACGCCGCGGGCGTCACGCGAGCCTTCGAGCACCACGACGTCGCGCTCAACGGCACGGATGCGGTGGTCGTCGGGGCGGGCGGCGCGGGCCGTGCCGCCGCCTTCGCGCTCGCCGACGCCGGCGCGAGCGTCCACGTCGCGAACCGGACGGCCAAACGCGCCCGGGACCTCGCGGCGGACGTCCCGGACGCCACCGGCGGCGGGCTCGACGACCTCGACCAACGCATCCCGGCCGCCGACGTCCTCGTCAACGCGACGAGCGTCGGCATGGAGGCCCCGGGGGAAACGCCGGTCTCCGGGGCCCTGCTCCACGGCGACCTCGCGGTTCTCGACGCCGTCTACACACCGATCGAGACGCGGCTGCTCCGCGAGGCGGCCGCGGCGGGCGCGACCACCGTCGACGGGGCGTGGATGCTGTTGTTTCAGGGCATCGAGGCGTTCGAGATCTGGACCGGCGAGACGGCGCCGGTCGACGCGATGAACGAGGCGCTTCGTGCCGGACTGACCTAACGGAGACCGCGTGAGCGAGCCCGAACCGCCCGAATCAGTCGTCGCCGGTCGCCGAGGCCGACTCACGAGCGACCGCCTCGAAGCCGCGGTCGAGATCGGCGATCAGGTCGTCGATATCCTCGATGCCGACGGAGACGCGCATCAGCGTGTCGGTGATCCCGATCGCCTCGCGCTCCTCCCGTGGCACGGGCTCGTGGGTCATCCCCGCCGGGAGCTCGATGAGGCTCTCGACGCCCCCGAGCGAGACCGCGAGCGTGAACTCCTCTAAGGCCTCCAGGAAGCGTTTCGCGTCCGCCATCTCGCCGGCGATCTCGAACGAGAGGACGCCGCCGAATCCCGACATCTGCTCGCAAGCGAGGTCGTGGTCCGGATGGCTCTCCAACCCGGGATAGTGGACCGCCGTCACCTCCGACCGCCCTTCGAGATACTCGGCGATCGCGGTGGCGTTCGCCTCGTGTCGCTCCATGCGCGGACCGAGCGTCTTGATCCCGCGCCCGACGAGGTAGCTGTCGAACGGCGGGCTCGCGGCGCCGACGCCGACCTGTTGGAGGAACGTCATCTCCTCCGCGAGCGCGTCGTCGTTCGTGACGGCCGCACCCGCGATCGCGTCCGAGTGCCCGTTGAGGTACTTCGTCGTGCTGTGGACCACGACGTCTGCGCCGAGGTCGAGGGGCCGCTGGAAGTACGGGCTCGCGAACGTGTTGTCCACGCCGAAGGTGGCGTCCGCGTCGTCGGCGACCGTGGCGATCGCCGCGATGTCACAGAGCGCGAGCCGCGGATTCGTCGGCGACTCCATCCAGATGGCCGCGGTCTCCTCGCGGACCGCGTCCGCGACGTTCGCCGTCTCCGTCGCGTCGACGTACGAGACGTCGACCCCAAGCCGCTCCGCGAAGACCCGATCGAGCATCCGGCGCGTGCCGGCGTAGAGATCCTCGAAGGCGATGACGTGGTCGCCGGGCTCGAGCGAGGCCAGAAGCGCCGTGAAGATGGCGGCCGTCCCGGACGCGAACGCCAGCCCGTGGTCGCCACCCTCCAGCGCCGCCAGCCGCTTCTCCAGCCCGTGTCGGGTCGGGTTGGAGAGTCGCGAATAGACGAACTCGCCGGCGTCGGGATCGACGTCCTCGAGACTCATCTCCGTGTCGAGCCCCGGAAGCGCGAAGGTCGAGGCGAGGTGGATCGGCGAGACGACGTCGCCGGCCTCGCTCCCGTTTCCGAACGGCTCCTCGCCCTCCGACACCGCGAGCGTGTCGAACCCCCGAGCCCTCTCGGCGGCCTCGTCCGCGTCGTGCTGGTCCATGCCAGAGGCTCGGCGACCAAGGGTGTAATAATTTATCATTTTATAGTAATAATTGGACGTTCCTCGTATTACTGACGGGGATGAACCGGCGATCGAGGACCCTTTACCCGCCGACGTGCTCGGGTCGGTCATGACCGACGACTGGGTGAGCCTTTTTTCGGGCGGGAAGGACTCCTCGTGGGCGCTGTACCGCGCGCTGGAGGAGGGACTCGACGTGACCCGGCTGTTGACCGTCCACCCCGCGGGCGACTCCTACATGTATCACACCCCGGCGACTCGGCTGGCGCCGCTCGCCGCGGAGAGCGTCGGGATCGATCTCGTCGAGGTCGAGCCGGCCGACTTCGGCGCCGACGACGTCGACGACGCCGGGGCACAGGGTGACGCCGAGCTCGAACCGATGGAGGCTGCCCTACGCGAGATCGCCGCGGACGACGCGGTCGATCTCGCGGGCGTCACCGCCGGCGCCGCCGAAAGTGCGTTCCAGACGAGCCGGATACAGGGGATGTGTGACCGGCTCGGGATCGACCTGTTCGCCCCGCTCTGGCAGGAGGATCCGGTCGCGCTTGCCGAGTCGATGCTGGACGCCGGCTTCGAGATCCGGATCGTCCAGGTCGCCGCCTACGGTCTCGACGAGTCGTGGCTCGGTCGGCGATACGACCGGGACGCGCTCGACGAGCTGCTCGACCTTCGCGACGAGTACGGCGTTCATCCGCTCGGCGAGGGCGGTGAGTTCGAGACCTACGTCATCGACGGCCCGCACATGGACCGACGGATCGACCTGACCTACGACGTCGTCTGGGAGGGTGACCGCGGCCACGTCGAGATCACCGGGGCGGAGTTGGAGTGAGCGTTCACAAACATGGAACCCGGTAAGCTTCGTACCGAGGCGTGGACCGCTGGCTTGCGAATAGAATTCCACAGGCATGATCGTACCGTCGCTACGAGCGGTCACTCTGCGGTGATTCGGTCCGGTGAGAACGGCGAGAGAATGGGGCCGGAGGGATTTGAACCCCCGATCGACTGATATCTCCGGTACGCCTCGGAACTCCAGAGGGTCGTCAACGCGGGCGATGATCAGTCGCCCGCTCGGTATATCAGTCTGGAGCGTCGTCCCGGGCGTGGCCTCTGGAGTCAGTCGCCATGCCTGGCTTGGCCACAGCCCCGCCTGCTGCGCACGGAGATAGCAGGAAGACGATTAAAGGGGTTTCGATCCGAGCCGATCGAGGGACGGAAGGGACCTACTCCCGGTCGTCGTCGCTCCAGTCGCACTCCTGGCACTTGTAACCCGTCACGAACTCGGTCACGCTCGGCATGTAGCCGACGGAGATGACGTCGCCGCCACACTCCGGACACGCCCGGTCGGCGTCCTCGATGTCCTCGGCTTCGAGGATCGAGTCGCCTTCGACCATCTCCGCGAGCTTGCCCGGCGTCACCATCCGCCCTTGTACGACGCGGTTCGACATACTTGCCACAGGGGCGTGGGGGTCTAAAGCGACACGGCCGCCCGTCGATGCGCCACCGACGCCGAGCGTGACGCCCGAACGCCGCCCGCGGCTTCAGAGCCAGGGCGCACGCGAGTCCTCGTCGCCGAACGGATCCGACCCGTCGTCGTCCCCGGACTCCTCGGCGGCCATCCCGCCGTCCCCGGCCGCGTGGGCGCCGCCCGGATGGTCGATCGGCGGTACGTTCGGCCCTTCGACGGGCTCGTCGTCGATCGGGACGTCGTCGACCGGGTCGTCCCCGGCGACGTCATCGACGGGAGCGTCGTCCCCGTCGTCGTCAGCGTCATCGGCGTCGTCGCCGGGATCGTCGCCGTCATCGCCCTCCTCGTCGACGTCGGCAGCGCCCAGTCCCTCGGCGTCGGGGTCGTACGCGAACAGCGCGGTCACGCCGAGCACGGCCAGCGCGATGGGCGCCTCGGTCTGCATGACGCCGACCGGACGCAGCAGGATGGGCAGCGCCAACACGCCGAGCGCGACCGCGGAGCCGAACCGGAAGCGGTCGATGTCGACCCGTCCCTTGAGCTGTGGCGAGAACACCGCCACGCCGAGCGCGAAGGCGACGCCGACGCCGGCGGCGGCGGTGCCGGGCACGACGTACTCCATTGAGGTCTCGAGTGCGACCCCCGAGGGATCGAAGCTCGCGACGAGCCCGAGTCCGATGATGACCGCGGGGCTCGGGAGGTACTTGCCGATCTCCGAGCTCGCCGTCTTCGCGGCGATGGCAAGGATGACGAGCCCGGCGAACCGCTCGAAGATCTCCAGGTTCAGGAAGCCCTCGAGCGTCGGTGCGAGCGCGGCCTCGACGGCGGCGACGGGGATGATGACCGCACCGATGAGCAGCACGGACGTCGCCATCTGTTTGCGGCTGCCGTCCATTTCGGCGAGAATGACCGCGACGGTCGCGGACCCGCCGAAGATGAGGATCCCGGTCTCGAGGACGCCCGCCGGCGACGCGAGGACGCCGGCGACGACGAGCGCCGGGAAGATGCCGTCGATGAGCGGCAGCGCCATGACGGTCGCGAGCAGCTTCGTCGCGCCGCCCACCTGCTGCTCAAGGCGGAGCGCGATGGGGTGTTGTGAGACGCTCATTCAACGCGGATGGCCCTGACCGACGGGTAAGCGGTGGGAAGCGGACGACTCCCGATAGCCGCGAGCGCGGCGGACGGAGTCGGATCCCGCGAAGGTCCGACGGGCCCCTGTAAATTTGGACGTATTGCCGAATGTAAAGCGGGCGCCGAGCTCGGTGGTCGGCTGACCGGCAATACGTACCTGCATGGAGCTGTCGGAGTCCATACCCTCAATACGTGACCGATTCACGTTAAAGCTTGTGTGAGGAATGTCCGCACGACGCGGAAAGATCCGAGCCACCATATATAAAAAGCGGTACGGATACGACGGCGAAACCTCGGATTGATCGAACATTCACCAACAGACTTCGATCGAACGAGGTTCCGGACGAACGATCATTATGTCTTTACAGGCGGCTCAAGGCGAGTGCCTCGGGGTGAGCCCCGAGGCAGTTCACGAAAGCCGCGATCCGGAACGGCCACGGGATCAGGGCGAACCCTCCGGGGGTTCACCGAGCGCCTCGAACCTCAAGGTTCAATGCGCACGAGCCGCTCCACCGGGTATGAGCGACCAACAGCTCCGCAAGGAGGCGCACGACCTCGACGTCACCGTCTGGGTCGGCAAGGCGGGCATCGAGGCCGTCGTCGACGAGCTCGACGACCAGCTGACCGACCGAAAGCTGGTGAAAGCGAAGTTCCTTCGAGCCGCCCGCGGCGGGACCTCGACGGACGAGTTGGCCGCGGAACTGGCCGAGGCCGTCGGTGCGGATCTGATCGAGACGCGCGGCAACACGGCGGTGTTCCATTGATGCCGGAAGCGGCCGTCCCGGCCCAAGTAACCGCGGTCGAGAACGCGCTCGCGCCGTTTTTAGGCGACGCGGCCGGCCTCGTCGTCTCCGCGGCGACCTTCATCGTCGTCCTGACGGCGGTCTACGTGCTCAACAAGGCGGTCATCAACCCGCTCGTCGAGCGGCTGCTCGAACGGCAGGGACTGGAGGAGCACGCGCGTCGGCCGCTCAACAAGATCGCGACGTTTCTCGTGCTCTTCGCCGGGTTGACGGTCGCGTTCGGAGCGGCCGGCTACGACGACTTCCTCCGCTCGCTGGCGACCATCGCCGCGGCCGCGACGCTCGCCGTCGGCTTCGCGTTACAGGACGTCATCCGCAACTTCGTCGCCGGCGTCTTCATCTACACCGACAAGCCGTTCAAGATCGGCGACTGGATCGAGTGGGGCGACAACGTCGGCGTCGTCGAGGACATCTCCTTCCGCGTGACCCGCGTGCGGACCTTCGATAACGAGCTATTGACCGTCCCGAACCACGCGCTCACGAGCGGCGTGGTGAAGAACCCGGTCGCGAAGGACACGCTTCGTCTCAAGTTCGTCTTCGGGATCGATTACGAGGATGACGCCGACAAGGCGACGGAGATCATCATCGAGGAGGCCGAAAAGCACGAGGCGATCCTCGCGGAGCCTGCGCCGTCGGTCCGGCTCAACGAGCTCGCCGACTCCTACGTCGGCCTCCAGTCGCGCGTCTGGATCGCGGAGCCCTCGCGGTCGGACTTCATGCGAACGCGTGCGGAGTACGTGAAGGCCGTCAAGGAGCGGTTCGACGAGGAGGACATCACCATCCCGTTCCCACAGCGCACCGTCTCCGGACGCGACGCGTGGGAGGAGCCCGCCAGCTTCAGCGCGGGTCCCTGAACGCGCCGGCAACGACGAATGACCGACGATTCGGACCGCGACGGGATCGGAACGCCCGTCACGGAACCGATCCCGATCCGGGTCCGCGAGCGCGACGGATCCGAGTCGACCATCGAGGTCGAGCCGGGCACCGTCCTTCGGGACGCGCTCCGTGACGCCGGCTTCGAGGTGTACGGTTCCGTCTCACGCCACGCAAACTGCGGCGGGCGCGGGATCTGTGCCACCTGCGGCGTCCGGGTCGCTCCCGATCCCGAGCCGGACCACTGGCACGACGCGGCCGCGGCACGGTTCGGGTATCCGCGGCTCTCCTGTCGGATCATCGTTTCGGAGCCGATGACCGTCGAGCTGCTTGAAAAACGGCTGTGGGGACAGCTGCTTCCCCGTCGTTCGGAGGACGCGTAGGCGACGTCGTCCACCGCCGTCACGAAGCCATCTCCACGCTCACCGATTCGGCGTGTATTCCCCGAACTCGTCGCGCAGCACGTCACAGATCTCTTGCACGGTCGCGTACGCCTTCACGGCCCGAACGATCGGCGGAAGCAGGTTGTCGTCGCCGCGGGCGGTCTCGCGGATCGTCGCCAGCGCGTCGGCGACGGCGTCGTCGTCGCGGTCGGCCTTCACCGACGCCAGCCGATCCCGCTGGGCGGACTCTTGCTCGGGGTCGACCTCCTCGAGGTCCATCGCCGGCTCCTCGTCGACCGCGTACTCGTTGACGCCGACGATGACCCGCTCTCCGTCCTCGATCTCGCGCTGCCGCTCGAAGGCGACGTCCTGGATCTGCCGTTGGACCCACTGGCTCTCGACGGCCGGCAGCGCCCCGCCGCGGCGGTCGATCTCCTCGATGATCTCGAAGGCCTCCTCCTCGATGCCGTCCGTGAGGCTCTCGACGTAGTACGAGCCCGCGAGCGGATCGATCGTGTCGGCGGCGCCCGACTCGTGGGCGAGGATCTGCTGGGTCCGCAGGGCGGTCCGGACCGACTGCTCGGTCGGGAGCGCGAGCGCCTCATCCTTGCCGTTGGTGTGGAGGCTCTGGGTGCCGCCGAGGACGGCCGCGAGCGCCTGATAGGCGACCCGGACGACGTTGTTCTCGATCTGTTGGGCCGTCAGGGTGGATCCGCCGGTCTGGGTGTGGAACTTGAGCTGTTTCGACTTCGACTTGTCGGCGTCGAACCGCTCGTCCATGATCCGCGCCCACATCCGACGGGCGGCCCTGAACTTCGCGGCCTCCTCCAACACGTTGTTGTGTGCGTTGAAAAAGAAGGAGAGCTGCGGTGCGAACGCGTCGACGTCGAGCCCCGCGTCGATGGCGGCCTCCACGTACTCGATCCCGTTGGCGAGGGTGAACGCGACCTCCTGGGCCGCCGTCGACCCCGCCTCACGGATGTGGTATCCGGAGATGGAGATCGTGTTGAAGTTGGGAACCTCCGTCGCGCAGAACTCGAAGACGTCCGTGATGAGCCGCATGGACGGCTCCGGCGGGTAGATGTAGAGGTTACGGGCGACGTACTCCTTCATGATGTCGTTCTGGATCGTCCCGCGCAGCTGCTCGCGGTCGACGCTCTGCTCGTCGCCCATCGCGACGTACATCGCGAGCAGCACCGCCGCGGGCGCATTGATCGTCATCGACGTCGACACCTCGTCGAGGGGAATCCCGTCGAAGACCGTCTCGAAGTCGTCGAGAGTATCGATGGCGACGCCCGAGCGGCCGACCTCGCCCTCGGCCATCGCGGCGTCCGAGTCGTAGCCCATCTGCGTCGGGAGGTCGAACGCCATCGAGAGCCCGGAGGAGCCCTGGTCGATCAGGTAGTTAAACCGCTCGTTGGTCTCCGTGGCGGTGCCCATGCCCGCGTACTGCCGCATCGTCCAGAGCCGGCCGCGGTGCATCGTGGAGTAGACGCCGCGGGTGTACGGCTCCTCGCCGGGATAGCCGACGTCCTCGCGGTAGTCGTGGTCCGCGAGATCGGCGGGGGTGTAGAGCGGATCGACCGACTGCCCGCCCGTATCCGTGGTGAACTCCTCGACACGCTCCCCGAACCGGTCGACCGTCGGGCCGTAGGTCTCCGCCTCCCACGACGCCTTCGCCTCCCGGATCGCCTCCAGTTCCTCGGGGTCGAACATTACCGAATCGGTCGGCCGAGCGAGACTTAAGTGTGGAGGTCGCGGGCGTCGGATCCGAGTCACGACCCCGTCGTCCGGCACCCGGCTTGAAGTCCGACGGCGACGAGCGCCGACCATGGACGTCCTTCCCGAACACACCCGACGGTTCCTCGCGGCGACGGCGCCGGAACACACGCCGGTCCAGGCGGAGATGACCTCGCTCGCCGAGGAGTGGAACTTTCCGATCATCGGTCCCGAGGCGGGCGCCGTGCTCCGACTGCTCGCACGCCTGACGGACGCCGAGCGCGTCTTCGAGTTCGGCTCCGGCTTCGGATACTCGGCCACGTGGTTTCTCCGTGGCGGCGCCGAATCCGTCGTCTGCACCGAGTTCGACGAGGAGGAGGCCGAACGCGGCGTCGCGTTCGCGGCCGAACACGGCTATGCGGACGACGTCACCTTCGAGGTCGGTGACGCGATGGAGACGATCGACCGCTACGACGGCCCCTTCGACGTCGTCCTCATCGACCATCAGAAGTCGCGGTACGCCGACGCCTACGAGGTCGTCAAGCCGAAGCTTCGATCCGGTGGCGTCGTCGTCGCGGACAACGTCGCGTCCGGGCCCATCGATTTCGACGTCCTCGTCGATCACGTCGCCGACGGCGACCCGCTTCCGGACCCCGACGACGACGCGGAGACTCACGGGATCGGCACCTACCTCGACCACGTTCGAGGCGACGGGGACGTGGAGACCGCGGTCCTGCCGGTCGGCTCCGGGGTCGCCGTCTCGACGCTGATCGGGTGACCCTCGGAGGGCGGGACGACCGCCCGTTCCGAAACCCTTACTCCCGGGCCCGAACACGCTCACGTATGAGCGAAACGCCCGAGTCCGACGGCGACGCCGCGGACGAGGCCACGGGGACCGCTCCGTCACCCGACGGCGAGGGGGCGGCTGCCGCCGTCAACGCCGAGGACGTGAAACACGTCGCCGAGCTCGCACGGGTGCGGCTCGACGACGACGAGATCGAACGGTTCGCCGACGAGTTTGCGGAGATCCTCGACTCCTTCGAGACGCTCGACGAGGTGCCCGAAACCGAGCGGGAGGAGGAGCTCGTCAACGTGATGCGCGCCGACGAGGTCCGCGACGGGCTCTCTCAGGAGGAAGCGCTCTCGAACGCGAGCGAGACCGAGGACGGCTTCTTCATGGGGCCGAAGGTGTCGTAGATGGCGGCCGACCACAACGTCTTCATCACGGAGGAATCGATCGAGGGCGCGACGAACGGCCCGCTCGCTGGGCGGACGATCGCCGTAAAGGACAACCTCTCGACGGCCGGCGTGCGGACGACCTGCGGCTCGGAGATGCTCGCGGACTACGTCCCGCCGTACGACGCCACCGCGGTCGAGCGCGTGACGGAGGCGGGCGCGACGATCGTCGGCAAGGCGAACATGGACGAGTTCGGCATGGGAACGACGACGGAAACTTCGGCGTTCGGCCCGACGCGGAACCCCGTCGACCCCGAGCGCGTACCGGGCGGCTCCTCCGGCGGTTCCGCGGCCGCGGTCGCCGCGGGCGAGGCCGACCTGGCGCTCGGCTCCGACACCGGCGGCTCCGTTCGCTGTCCGGCCGCCTTCTGTGGCGTCGTCGGGATCAAGCCGACCTACGGGCTCGTCTCCCGGTACGGGCTCGTCGCGTACGCGAACTCCCTCGAGCAGATCGGCCCGATCGCGACCACCGTCGAGGACGCGGCCACGCTGCTCGACGTCATCTCCGGCCCGGATCCGAACGACGGAACGACCCGCGAGGAGGGTGCGAACTCGAGCTACGCCACGGCCGCCGACGGCGACGTCGCGGGACTGACGATCGGGGTGCCGACGGAGCTGTTCGACGGCGCGGACGAACGCGTCGTCGAGACGGTGGAGGCGGCCCTCGGGGACCTCGAGGCGCAGGGCGCGGAGACGGTCGAGATATCCTTGCCCTCCGTCGAGCACGCGGTGCAGGCGTACTACGTCATCGCGATGAGCGAGGCGTCCTCGAACCTCGCGCGGTTTGACGGCGTTCGCTACGGTCACCGCGCCGAGAGCGACGGGAACTGGAACGAGGCGTTCGCGGAGACCCGCGAGGCCTTCGGCGCCGAGGTCAAACGGCGGATCCTGCTCGGCACCTACGCGCTCTCGGCCGGCTATCACGACAAGTACTACGAGAAGGCGCAGGACGCCCGCGCATGGGTGAAGCGGGACTTCGACGAGGCCTTCGAGACGGTCGACGTGGTCGCCTCGCCGACGATGCCCGTGCTCCCGTTCGAGATCGGCGAGAGCCTCGATGATCCCCTTCGGATGTATCTCGCCGACGCAAATACGACGCCCGTGAACCTCGCGAACCTGCCGGCTATCTCCGTACCGGCCGGAACCGCGGACGGGCTTCCGGTCGGACTACAGCTCGTCGGGCCGAAGTTCGGCGAGCAGACGATCGTTCGGGCGGCGAGCGCGGTCGAGGAGTAGGTCGGTCCGGAACGCGCTCCGGCACCTCCGTCCGCCGACGGATTCGCAACGCCCATACGGGGGGCGCTCGCACTCCCGATCATGGGGCTGACCGAGGAGGAGTTGGAGCGGCTCTCGGACGTCGTCCGGCTGCAGCCGACGAAGAACGCGGAGCTGATCGAGGCGTGGGGCGTCGAGAGCGGCAGCGAGGTCCATTCGTATCTCGAGACCCATCTGAAGGATTACTACTACCGCGACGACGACAGCCTGATCCGCGCGACCGCGGAGGCCAACGATCTCGTCGACGTCGAACCCGGTATCGAGGCCGACGAGATGGCCAAAGGTGGCGTCCCGAGCGTGATCCGCGTCCCCGAACTCGAGGCACGGGTCTTCGCGGTCGTCGCCGGCCCGGACGACCGCTCGGAGTCCGTCGTCAGCGTCCTCAACAAGCTCCGCGAGGAGTACGGGATCGACCCCGAGGCCGGCGATGTCCGCCGCGCCCTCCAGAGCCTCCGCCGAAAGAACGTCGTCGAGGTCGTCTACCGGACCGTCCCGACCTTCCGGCTGGCCGTCGAGCGCGACGCCGTCGAGGTCGAGGCCACGGAGTGAAAGCCGGTTCGCCGACCGAGTTGATCGTGCCGCGAAGAACCGAGTACGGTGCCGAAAGATCGAGGTCGAACCGTCGGGCGAGCGCGTCATCGGACGGTCGAAGTACCCGATCCTGCAACACCGTCCATCGCCCCGTACGGGAGCCACGGCGAACGCTCCGGGAACCCTCGTCCGTTTATAAATTGCCCTGACCAGTCACGATTGCATTTTTGACGTCCTCCTCCGCGTGAATGCGGAGGAATCCCGAGCGGTGGGAGTTTCAGGTTTGCAACCATGGACGCCGCCGCTTTACGGGAGTCCGCATCTAACCCAGTCGTCGTGGTCGGTGGCTGACTGGCGTTCACGAGAACAGAGTTCTCGTGCAGCCCATCAGAAATCTCTGATTTCTGAGGACGGTGCCAAACCACCGTTACTCCTATCCTCAGTGTCGTTGACTTCCGCCTGTTTTTTGCCAGCAGGGAGTCGCTGACACGTCGACGGATTCGGAGGTATCGTGAGGGCTTGCTCGACCAACAGGCACAAGCCGAACCCTTCGAGGATTCGTGTTCACCGTGTCGGTGTTTCGGATATCGTCTCATTAGTGGCGGCGAGGCCGCCTCCGAAGGCCGTTCGGAATCCGCTCCGTTTCGAACTGACCTTACCGTTGTATAGCGGTTCTTGACATTTCAAAGTGCGCATTATAAACTCGAACTGGGGCGTCGAACGTGGGCTGGTTCTAAGGTGTCGGATTCATCTTGCGGCTAAAGCCGCAGGTATTCTCCTTGATTTCGTATAAATTATGACGACGATCATGAACATTCGGCGGAGCGACAACGGGGATCGAACTCCGCCACCGCATCCGCACCGCAGCCTCATACCTCCCCAACCTCGTTCGAGCGGAGGCGCCGGAAACCGCTCGGCGCCTCCGCTCGAACTCCCTCGCGCGCGTTTCTCGCGCGCGCCAACCGCCAGTTGCCTCTTATATATCGCATCGTCATCCGATCCGGGTTGTTTATAAGCAACCGATCGAAGTCGGGATCGCTCGACGCGTCGCCTGGACTGAGCGATGGGCCGTGATACCGTGGATCGGGTGTGCGAACCGTCCAACGACGCCCTCAAAGACGGTCAATCGTCGGCTCCGCTCTCGAGAGCGGCAACGACCTCGAACGGATCGAAGAGACGAAGATCACGTCGAGTCTTCAGGGGGCGTTTCGGCCGCCGTCGGCGACGCCCCGATCCGCGGTCGCGTCGCCGCCGTCCGGTGCGGTTGCGGCCTCCAGACACCGCTCGAACCGCTCCTCGGCCCATCGGACCGCCGCGGGATCGTCGGTCCGCAACACTGCGTGAACCGGTCCCATCGACGGTCCGAAGACGATGGCGGTCGCCTCGGTCTCCCCGTCACGCGTCGTGAGCAGCAGTCCGTACGTGGGCGTCTCCCCGGTCCGAACGCTGAACCAGTCGCACTCCGTCTTCGCGCGGGTCTGCTCCGGAAAGTCCTCCAGAGCCGTCTCGACGACGCTCTCGTCGACGACGAGCGACGTCGGGTTTCCCTCCTCGACGGCGTGTTCGTAGCAGCGTTCGAGAAAGCGGCTGTCGTACAACACCGGCAGCAGGATCCGAAACTCGTCGGCGGCGCCGATCGCGTCGTGGACGCGTTTCATCGGCCGGTAGGGAGCCGGATCGCTCGCAACCTCCATCTCGGCGGTCCCGACGAACTCGAGCGGCAGGTCGCAATCCGCCGGAAGCGGATCGAGCGCCCGGCTCGCCCCGAACAGCGTCCGTGCCTCGCGGCGGTACGCCCGAAAGCAGTCCAGCGCCAAGCGTCCGACGAGCGTCGCCACGTATCCGCCGGTCCGCCGCCTCGCGAGCCCGGCGTCCGCAAGCTCCCGGACCGCCCGGTCGACGGTGGACCGCGACGCGTCCAGTCGGTCGGTAAGATCTCGTTTGTCGATCGGGCCGTCGATCAGCGCCGCGAGCACGTCCTCACGGCTCGCGACCACGTCGAGGTCGGTCATGCTACCCGGCACCCTCCCATGAGACTGGTTGACATTAATCTCGTCCATTAATATATAAATAACGATCAACGAGGCCGCCGACTCACGGCCCGAGTGGCTCCTCACACCCCGAGCGGATCGTGCTGATCGCCCCCTCACGCCGTGAGTCGGATCCCAGGTCGTGAGTCGGATCCCAGGTCGTGAGTCGGATCCCACGCCGTGAGCGAATCCTCCACCAATGAGCGAATCCCCCACCAATGAGCGTCGGTTCACGCCGTGTGGACACTCCCGAGCCGTGGGCGATTCGGGCGGTCGGTGAGGCAAGGTGGGGCGTGGCACAACGACCCTCCGGACGCATGAAGGGGCAGCACTCAGGAGCTGACGACCGGCGCCGGAGGGAGAACGAAATCGACGCCGACTCGTCCCGTGATCCGCAGCGAGCCACGACCGGCGAGGCGAGCGGTATGGGGGACGGGAGGGGTAGAGGAGACGTATCGGGATGCGAGCCCACGCGACGGAAGACGCTGCTCGGACTCGGAGCACTCGGAGCGGCCGCGTCCGGAGTTCCGATCGCGTCGGCGAACCAGGCTCAGGGCAACGGGAACGAAGCCGGCTCGCTGGACGCCGAGATCGTTCTCGAGTGGGTCGACGAGGCTCTGGAGACCGCTCGCCAGGGACTCATCATCCCGACGTCGGGGCGGGTGTATGCCTTCCTCGGGACGGTGATGTACGACGCCGTCAACGGGATCCATCAGCAGCGGGGAACGGGCTTCGAGGCCGGCGACCAGTACGCCGTCGAGCCCGACGTGGTTCCGGGCGCCTGTCGGGTTGCGGCGCTCGCCGGCGCGGCGAACGAGGTGCTCTCGAGGCTCGCCGAGGAGGAGCTCGACGACGAGACCGCAGATGATCTCCGGGAGCGCTACGACGACCTCCTCGAGGAACATCTGGACGAGTACCAGGACGGTAACCAGAAGGCCGGCGAGGCGTGGGGCCGGCAAGTTGCCACGGCAATCCGCGGGATGCGGGAGGGATCCGGCGCGGGCTGTGAGCCGGATTTCAGCCTCGTCGAGAACAAAGAGACCGATCTCGAACCCGGGATGGCACAGCTGACCGACGCGTGGGGCAGCGCCTGCCTCGCGGATCTGGAACCCTGGGGATTGGAGACCCCCGACTCCGTCGTCGCACCCGAGCCGCCGGGGCTCGACACGCTGGAGTTCGCCGTCGAGTACAACCGGACGCTCGTCGTCGGCGACGTGAACGCGGACAGCGAGGAAATACAGGGGACGAAAATCACGTTCGACGTCGGTGCGGACCGGTACGACGAGAACGAGGCGGAAGCACTCGTGGACGGCGGGTACGTCGCCGATGACGAACTCGGGTACTCGGACGATCTCGAGTACGACGAGGATGGACGGGAGCTGACGCTCACCGTCGACCCACCGGACGACTTCCGCGAACAGGGCGCCTTCTGGGCGGCACTCGGCGGCACGCCCCAGCCGGAAGGTCGGTGGCTCCAGGTCGCGAAAGCCGCCGTCGAGAAGGAGGGTCCGGAGTTTTACGAGACGGTTCGACTGTATGCCCGGCTCGGGATCGCCGTACAGGACGCCGGCATCGCCAACTGGAACAACAAACGACGCTACGCCGAGAAACTCGGCTGGCGGCCCCACGCCGCGATCGGGACCGACGAGCAGAATCCCGACGCCATCGTGGACCTCGACCTGCCGTCAGTTGCCGACCTCGATAACCCCGATCTCCGCACGAAAGACGACTGGGAGGCCATCTCCGGTTGGGCGCCGGCTCCGGAGTACGCGTCGGGGTTGACGACCGTCAGCACGACCTCCCAGCGGCTACTTGAGGCGGAGTTCGGCGACGTCGGCACGCTGGAGGTGACCGTCGACACGGCCGAGGGCAACGTCTTCACCGGCGGCGACGAACTCACCGAGACGTTCGACGGGTTCGACGACGCCCGCGATCAGGCGGCGAAGAGCCGCGTCTGGTCCGGTCGCCACTACGCGTCCGCCATGCTCGCCGCCATCGAGATGGCCGACGAGATCGTCGACGAGGTCACGGACGCGATCTGAGCCGCCTTCACGCTCCCGCATCGCCGTAGTGCGCCTCCTCGATCCGGCGGTCGTAAAGCCGCGAGAGCAGCGTCGTCAACGGCCCCGCCGTTCCCTCGCCGTCGCCGTCGACCGCGATCCCGTCGACCGTCGCCACCGGCCGGATCCCCCACGTCGAGTTGGTGAGAAAGACCTCGTCGGCGCCTCTGACCGCGTCGGGCGCGTACGTTCCCTCCTCGATGGGGATCCCCTCCTCCTCGGCGATCTCGATGACGGTTCGCCGGGTGACTCCCGGCAGGATCGGACCGTCGAGCGAGGGCGTCCGCAGCGCGGTGCCGTCCGCGAAGAACAGGTTCGAGGTGGCACCCTCCGCGACGTGACCCTCCGGATCGAGCATCAGCGCCTCGTCGGCGCCGGTCACGCGCAGCTCGAGGCGCGCGAGGATCCCGTTCAGGTAGTTGTGGGTCTTCGCGTCGGCGGGCAGCGCCCGCGAGGAGGGTTTTCGCGTCTTCGTCGTCTGGAGCGCGGCCGGGCCGTCGAAGACCGGGTCGCCGTCGATCCCGCCGCGCGGTAGCGGCTTCACGATCACGACGACCGTCGGATCGACCTCGGGCTTCGGATCGAGGGTGCCGGGCTGCGTTCCGCGCGTTATCGAGAGCTTGAGGTAGGCGTCCGTGAGGTCGTTGGCCGCGAGCGTCTCGTCGATCCGCCCCTTCAGGTCCGCGTCATCGAGGCCGTGGTCGAGGCCAAGCGTGTCGCACGTGCGTGCGAGCCGGTCGGCGTGGGCCTCCCAGCGGAAGACGTCGCCGCCGAACGCACGCAGCGTCTCGAAGGCGGCGTCGCCGTAGGCGAATCCCCGATCCTCGACGGAGACGGTCGCCTCCGGGGCCGGCACCAGTTCGCCGTCGACGTGGTACCGGAGCGGGTCAGCCATGGTCTCCACACTCCGCGACGAAGTTCTCGACCAGCCGCTTGCCGGCGGGCGTTAGGATGCTTTCGGGGTGAAACTGCACGCCGACGTGGGGGCGGTCGCGTCGTCGAACGCCCATCACGACTTCGCGTTCGTCCTCGGTTCTGGCGGTCTCGACGAGCTCGTCGGGCAGGTCATCGCGCTCGACACACAGGGAGTGATAGCGGCCCACCTCGATCGGGTCGGGCAGTCCCGCGAAGACGCCGGTGCCGTCGTGGGTGACCGGCGAGGGCTTGCCGTGGACGACGTGGGGCGCGTGGCCGACCTCCGCGCCGAGGGACGCACAGAGCGCCTGATGGCCGAGACAGACCCCGAAAACCGGAAGGTCGAGCTCGAAGACGTCCATGGAGACCCCGGCGTCCGCGGGGGTTCCGGGTCCCGGGGAGACGACGATGCCGTCGGGATCGAGCCGGGAGATACCGTCGAGGTCGATCGCATCGTTCCGTCGGACCGTCACCGCGCCAGCGAGTTCGCCGACGTACTGGACGAGGTTGTACGCGAACGAGTCGTAGTTGTCGATCACGAGGATCCGCGCGTCGCGTTCGCCGGCGCCGGGCTGCCACCCCGCCTCTCTGTCCACTCCCACGCGCCGTTCTCTCTCCACGTTCATGCGTCGCCCTCCATGTTCATGCGTCACCCTCCATGTTCATGCATCGCCCTCCATGTTCATGCGTCACCCTCTATGTTCATGCGTCGCCCTCCATGTTCATGCGTCATCCTCCACGTCCATCTCGCCCGCCGAGAGCGCCTCGTCGATGGCGGTGACGAGTGCTCGCGCCTTCGCGAGGGTCTCGTCGTACTCCGCGTCCGGCTCGGAGTCGTGGACGATTCCGGCGCCCACGCGCAGGTGGTACTCCGCGGCGTGCCGGACGAGCGTCCGGATGACGATGTTGAACGTCGCGCGGCCATCGAAGCCCGCCGCGAACATCGAGCCCGTGTAGGGACCGCGGCGGGTGCGCTCCAGCTCGTCGATGATCGCCATCGTTCGCGGCTTCGGCGCGCCGGTGATCGTCCCGCCGGGGAAGCAGGCGGCGACCGCGTCGGCGAGCGAGACGTCCGGGCGGGTCTCGCCCTCGACGACGCTCACGAGATGCATAACCTCGCTGTAGCGGTCGACCCGGCGATACTCGGGGACGGCCACCGTGCCGAACCGCGAGACCTTTCCGAGGTCGTTGCGCTCGAGGTCGACGAGCATCGCGTGTTCGGCTCGCTCCTTCGCGTCGGCGGTCAGCTCCGCCTCCATCGCGGCGTCCGCCCCGGCGTCCCCGCCCCGTGGTCGCGTCCCCGCGATGGGTTCGGTGACGATCCGGGCGCCCGATGCAGGGTCGTCGCTCGGGATCCGCTCCAGGAGGAGTTCCGGACTCGCGCTCACGAGGTCGACGCCGCGCCCGTCGAGGCCGAACTCGACCAGCCCCGAGTACGGCGCCGGATTCACGCTCCGGAGCGCGTCATACGCTTCGACGGGATGGACCGCAGCGGGAGCACGGAGCCGCTGGGAGACGTTCGCTTGAAAGGTGTCGCCGTCACGGACGTATCGCTTGACCCGTCGAACCGCCTCGGCGTACGCCTCACGACCCGTGTCGCTCTCGAACGTTGCCTCCGTCCCCGGCGCCGGCGCCGGACCGACCCCGGGATCGCCGGTCTCGATCCGCTCGACGAGGTCGCGAGCTCGCGCGATCCCGGCCTCGAAACGTTCGTTCAGGGCCGACCGGTCCGCGTCCGGATCCGTGAGCCCTTCCGGAACGCGTGGACAGGCGGTGACGCGGAGGCGGACGTCGTTGCCCACACCCTCCCCGTCTCCGTCCGCACGCCCCTCGTCGCGCTCGCCGTCCGCGCCGCTCCCTTTTCCTTCCTCGATCGGACATTTCCATGCCGCGACCCGGTCGAAGAGCCCGACCTGGAGTCGCGGAAGCCCGCGATCGTCGACCGCGCCCGGGCCCTCGGGGGGCGCTGCCGGGAGCGACTCCAACTCGCGGGCGACGTCGTATGAGAGCCATCCGAAGACGCCGCAGGGATACGGAACCGAGCAGTCGCCGCGAGCCAGATCCTCGCCGGCGAGCAGCCCGTCGAGCGCCGACAGCGTCGGGGTCTCCCGTCGATAATCGCCGGTCCGGCTGCGAGCGTCCTCTCGCCCGCCGTTTCCGAGCGCCCCGATCGTCGCGACGACGGCACGTTCGGCGACTTGCATGCGCTCGGCGGGGTCGACGCCGAAGTACCCCCAGCCCGGCTGGCCGCCAGTCGTTTCATAACAGAACCCCCCCGGCCCGTCGCGTGCGCGCCGGTAGGCCTCGAAGGGATCGTCGACGTCGACACGGATCTCGACCGGCACGCGGGCATCCGGCGGCGCCGCCGCGGCGACCTCGCGAAACCGCTCCGGGTCGGTGTGGACGCGTTCGGTCATCCATCCGTCCGTTCGAGGGCACGGGTGAAACGGTTGCGGTCGTTGGACGTCTTCGGACCGACCGCATCGGAGCTCCGTCGCCCGGCTGCTGCGTCAGAACTCCTTCGCTCGGTCGATCCACGTCTGCGCGCGCTTCGCGCCCACGCTCGCGCCGTCGGCAACGTCGTCCGGATCCGCGGCGGCGAGATCGGCGACCGTGTCGATGCCGATCCCGGAGAGCCGGTCCGCGTAGGCGGGGCCGATTCCCTTGATCTGCTCGACCGACTCGCCGTCCACGGACTCGTCGGCGTCGCCGCCTGCAGCGTCTTCGTCCGTGGCGTCTTCGTCCGCGGCGTCTTCGTCCGCGGCGTCTTCGTCGTCGTGATCGTGCTCGTCTTCGACCACTTCGACGGCGTCCGCTTCGTCGTCGCGGTCGCCCGCAGCCTCGGACTGCACCTCGGATTCGTCCCGCTCCGTGCCGACGGCGACGTCGTCGCTTTCGGGAGCGGCGGCCTCCGCCGGCTCCGCCGCGGATTCCGTGTCGTCGGCTTCGTCGACGAGGGAGTCGGTGGACGCTGCAGCTTCGGTGCCGCTCGCGGCCGGATCATCGTCGACGGCCGGATCATCGTCGACGGCCGGATCATCGTCGACGGCCGGATCATCGTCCGCTGCTCCGTCTCCAATCGTCTCCCGTTCGACCGTGACCGCCGTCTCCTCTCCGTCCCGCCCGGCCGAGCCGCCCCCGAGTCCGAGCATCCCCTTGATCTTCTCCAGTAGCGACATGAACGACGATACGGGTGGTGGATATTTAAAAGCCGGTAACGGCGGCGAGTTCTCGCCGTTCGGTCGACCCGGGCGGTTCCGCCGGTTTATAAGTCGAGTCGGGCCCACCGACGGATATGGACCTCATCCATGCCGTCATGTGGACGATCCACGTCGGCTTCGCGATCCTGTGGACGGGTAGCGTTCTCTTCGTCACGCTCGCCGTGCTCCCGCCGGCAACGCGCGGGGAGATCGGTTCGGACGTCCTCGGCTCGCTCGTCGGCCGTCTCCGATGGATCACCCGGGCCGCCGCCGTCGCGTTCGTCGTCTCGGGCGGGCACATGGCCGGACAGCTCTACACGGTCGGCACGCTCACCGGAACGGGACGCGGCCATCTCGTGCTCACGATGATCGTCCTCTGGCTACTCGTCACCGGACTGATCGAGGCGGCCGGCGGGAAGCTTTCACGCGGGCTCAACGCCGGCAAGCTCCGGGAGCCCGCGCGTGACGTCAAACCGCTCTTTTATGTTGCCGCCGCGCTCTCCGTCGCGCTCGTGGTCACCGCGGGGCTGCTCGCGAACCCGTTTGGGTTCTGAGCCGGAACGTTCACTTTCCTTCGTCTTCCTCCGTTGAGGAGAACCATCCGACCATCTCACGGAGGGTGCGAAGACCGCGACTTCGCGTCGTTCCTTTCGAGAGTTTGATGCCGCGGAACGTCTCGCCGTGGCGTTCCTCGGTGGTGCCGAGATGATCCATGTGGTAGGTGATCCGGACGAACGCCCCCGCGAGGCCGGTGATCACGGCGAAGACGCCCCATGAGACCAGCGGGGTGACCCCGAGGGCGGCGACGGCGACGCCGACGGCGACGTAGACGAACGCGACGAACACCGTGAGAACCGTCACGGTCACCAGGATGTCGTTGACGGCGGTCATTCGCGCGTTGTAATCGATCCACCGGGCGTAGCTTCGAACGAGTCGTTCCTCGAACGTGGTCTCGGCAGCGATTCCAGTGGTGGTCTCCGAAGCAGTCTCAGTGGTGGTCTCCGAAGCAGTCTCCGCGGCGGCCCCCACGTCGCCATCGGGTGGGCTGGGAAGGGCCGTCTTCCGGCGCTCGGCGATGGCGGCCTCCACGGCGGTCGATCCGATCCCGCCACGCAGGTTCGAGGAGGTGTAGGTGACCGAGGCCACTCCGGTCGAGATCAAAAGGAGCAGGACGCCGGCGACGGTGAACGGGTTGATAAAGAGGGCGATGTCTAGGTCGGTCTGGGTCAGCACCGACCCGCCGGTGACGACGATGCCGATGAGAAGCAGGTTCGCCTTGAGGATCTCGATCGCCTTGCTGTCGATCTCACGCAGCCGTTCGACCTGATACTGAAACGTCGTCCGAAGCTCCTCGCGGGTGACCGAGAGCGTCTCCGCGTCCGTGCCGGGCGGCCGCTCGCGCTCCGGGCCCGACGATGACGCGGTCTCGGGCGGGCGTCCGTCGTCCGACGACCCGGCCGTGCGGGCCGATCGGGCCGGATCGGGCGAGCCCGACTCGTGGTCTCCCATGGGTTCGCCGTACCCGGAGGAACCCCCTAAGCCTGTCGCCGATCCGCTCTCCGGTTCCGGCGTCGATCCGCTCTCCGGTTCCGGCGTCGATCCAGTCGCTTATTGGGTCCGCCGCCGAGGCCCCGACATGGATCCGCTCATCGAGGCCGCCCGCGATGTGCTCTCGGACGCGTACGTGCCGTACTCGGAGTATCGCGTCGGCGCCGCGCTTCGGACGGCCGACGGAACCGTGTACACCGGCTGTAACATCGAGAACGCCAACTACTCGAACAGCCTGCACGCCGAGGAGGTCGCGATCGCCGAGGCGGTGAAGAACGGCCACGACTCCTTCGACCGGCTGGCCGTCACCTCGGGGGTGCGCGATGGCGTCACCCCCTGTGGCATGTGCCGGCAGACGCTCGCGGAGTTCGCCGACGGCGACCTCGTCGTGGTCTGTGACGAGGGCGACGGCGACGTCACCGAGTATACCCTCGGCGAGCTGTTGCCGAACACGATCTCGTTGCGGACGCTCCGGGACGCGAAGGACGATCGGCCGACCGACGGGAAGTGACGCGGCGCCCGGAGTTATAACACGGGTGGCGTCGAATCCGAACCATGACCGGAGACAGCGAGGATCCGAACGCGGAGCTTCAGTACCACGTCGAGCTCGCGACGGGCGACGTCGCCGACGCCGTTCTGCTCCCGGGAAATCCCGAGCGTGTCGACAAGGTGACCGCCCTCTGGGACGATCACGAGGAGGTCGCGTACCATCGGGAGTACCGAACGGCGACCGGGACGTACGAAGGGGCGCCGATCTCCGTGACTTCGACGGGGATCGGCTCGCCGTCGGCGGCGATCGCCGTCGAGGAGCTGGCACGCGTCGAGGCCGACACGTTCATTCGCGTCGGCTCCTGCGGCGCGATCCAGCCGGGCATGGACGTGGGCGACCTCGTGATCACGACCGGCGCCGTCCGGCAGGAGGGGACGAGCGACGAATACGTCCGGGAGGACTACCCGGCGACCGCCGATGGCGAGGTCGTTTCGGCGCTCGTCGCCGCCGCCGAGCGGCTCGGCTACGACTATCACGTCGGCACGACGATGAGCGCCGACTCGTTTTATGCCGGACAGGGACGCCCGGGGTTCGAGGGCTTCGAAGCGGCCGGCTCGGACACGCTCGTCGAGGAATTGCGGGACGTCAACGTGAAGAACGTCGAGATGGAGGCGGCGGCGATCCTCACCATCGCGAACGTCTACGGCCTTCGAGCGGGAGCCGTCTGCTCGGTGTACGCGAACCGGGTGACCGGCGAGTTCCGGACCGAAGGCGAGTCGCGAGCGGCCGAGACGGCCAGCCTCGCCGTGAAGCTGCTCGCACGCATGGACGGGATCAAACGCGAGGCGGGCGCGGATCGGTGGCATGCCGGCCTCTCGTTGTGATCGGCGTGTGGGGCCATGAGTTGCTGATGCATCCCGAAGACGGGACGAATATCGCTTCTGAGTGGCGTATCGCCTCCGCCCGGGCAACGCTTTCAAAGCGTCTTTATTCGCGGACTGCCGACCGAAGGACATGACTACTCAGGTCGTCGTCGTCGGCTCCGGCTATGCCGGCGCCGGGGCGGTGAAGGCGTTCGAGGACGAGGTCGGCGAGGGGGAGGCCGAGCTCACGTGGGTCGCCGAACACGACTACCACCTCGTGTTGCACGAATCCCACCGCGTGATCCGGAACCCGGCCGTCGAGGAGAAGATCACGATCCCCGTCGAGGAGATCAAGTCCCCCGAGACCGCGTTCGTGCAGGGACGGGTCGTCGACGTCGACCCCGACGAACGGGCCGTCGTGACCGACGACGGGGCGACCGTCGACTACGATTACCTCCTCGTCGCGGTCGGATCGTCGACCGCGTTCTTCGGCATCGAGGGGTTGGAGGAGAACGCACACCAGCTCAAAAGCCTCGACGACGCGAAGGCGATCCACGAGGCCATCCGGGAGGCGGCGACCGCGGCGACCCAGTCCGATCCCGCCCAGGTGATCGTCGGCGGTGCCGGGCTCTCCGGCATCCAGACCGCCGGCGAGATCGCCGAGTATCGGGACAAACATCGCGCGCCGATCGAGATCACGCTGGTCGAGGGAATGGACGAGATCTTCCCCGGACAGGATCCCGAGATACAGGGTGCACTCCGCAAGCGACTGCTCGATGCCGACGTGGAGATCCTCACGGGGGATTTCATTTCGCAGGCCGACGACGAGTACGTCTATCTCGGCGGAGGCGAGGACGAGGCACCCGAGGAACTCGCACACGACGTGTTGATCTGGACCGGCGGGATCACCGGCCGGGAGGAGCTCGAAAACGTCGAGATCGACAAGGACGAGCGTTCGAACCGCGTCTACGCGGGCTCCGACTTCACGACCAGTGACGAGCGGATCTTCGCCATCGGCGACACCGCGCTCGTCGACCAGGGCGACGACGAGGTCGCCCCGCCGACGGCACAGGCCGCCTGGCAGGCCGCGGAGGTCGCCGGCGAAAACCTCGCACGCGCCGCCCGGGGCGCCCCGCTGCAGTCGTGGCGCCACGACGACAAGGGAACCGTCATCTCCGTCGGCGACAAGGCGGTCGCCCACGACGTGAAGGGCATGCCCATCTCGACGTTCGGCGGCACCCCCGCGAAGCTACTGAAGAAGGCCATCGCCACCCGCTGGATCGCGAAGGTCTCCTCGGCCGGCCGGGGGATCGACGCGTTCGGCGACATGTAGCTGCGGAACCGGAACGCCTCGGGATCCGGGCGACCGTTCGATGACCGGTGTCACCGCCTCTCACGTGCGCTTTTGTTCGTCGCCGTCGACGGTTCCCGCATGACCGACGCGTTCGGCCGGGCGATCCGCGATCACTACCGCGGAACCCGCACCGAGCCCCTCTTTCACCGTGACGGTCGGGAGACGGACGAACACCCCATCGAGCCCTACTACTTCAGCGAGTTCGATCCGACGAGCGACCTCCACGAGTGGATGGTCGGCTGGCTTCGTGGCCCGCTCGTCGACCTCGGCGCCGGCACGGGCCGCCACGCGCTGTATTTTCAGGAGCGCTTCGAGACGGTCGCGCTCGAGCCGAGCCCGGCGCTCGTCGAGACGATGCGGGACCGGGGAGTGTACGACGCCCGCGAGGGCGACATGTTCTCGCTACGGGAGACGTTCGAGCGCGACCGCTTCGGATCCGCGCTCTCGAACGGCACGCAGCTCGGCCTCGCGGGATCCATGCGTGGACTCTCCGAGTTCCTCGGCGATCTCGCGTACGTCACCACGCCCGATGCGACCGCAGTCGTGGACTGTTATGATCCCGACCACGAGGCGACCCGCGATCTCCTCGGCTATCGACACGATCCGACCCCCGGACTCGCCCATCGAGTGATGTACTTCGAGTACGAGGACGAGCGCGATCCGGTCCTCCAGCTTCGCCTGTTCAGCCCGGACCGGCTGCGCGAGGCGGCGTTCGGCACCGGCTGGACCGTTGTGGACGTCGTCCGCGGCGAGGAGGGGAACGGGTATCATTATCGCGCCGCCCTCCGGAAGCGGTAGGGCGCCGGCCGCACGGTGGGCTGACGGTCCGTCCCGTCCATCGGTCCGCTTGTCATCGCCACGTAGTCGAGCCGTCGACGACGGTGACCGAGGGCGGAACGTACCGACGAGGATCCATCAGGTCGGGCTTCATCATGCAGCTCGTCTCTCGTCGAACCCAACGTCACGCCCACAAACCCGCGCTGCTTCGATCTCGTGAGAAGAGATGGTGAAGATCGCCTTCGTATGGCGATTTCTCAGTTACTGAATACGGAGAGTGTCCGTTTCACGGCCATGAAACGGTGGTTCATAGCGATGAAATCCCCGTCCCCTTTTATTCACCCGCCACGACTACTGGGTGATACCGTGTCCGCGATTCCGCACTGGATCGACGAACGGATCGATCGGAATCTCGACAACGCGCTCACCCAGGAGCACGTCGTCGAGACGATGCTTGAATCCGAGCGTCCGTTCTTTTCGATCCGCCAGTTGCATGCGCGCATCAAGCCCGACGTCAGTCGGGCCACGGTCCGCAACCGGCTCCGGGAGCTACAGGAGATCGACGTCGTCGCGACGGAGACGTATCCCGACTCGATCACGCTGTATTACATCAACTATCCGGAGTCGGAGTGGCCACTTTCGCCCGAAGGAAAGCGCGCGCTGCATGCAGACACCCCGCTGGATCGGCTCTCCACCCGCGGATTCCTCACCCTCTCGGACACGGCGGGGATCCGCACGCTCGTGCTCGCTGGATTCCAGTTGAGCCTCGTGCTGTTTGCGCTCGGCGGCGTGCTCACGGTCACCGGGAGCGGCGCCACCGGCACCGAAAGCGACATCGTCCTCTGGGACACCGCGTTCGACCTGCTGTTCGTGAGCCTGCTGTTGCTCCTCGCGGAGCGAACCGCTCGATGGATTCGCGACAGGTACGGACCGTTGAACGTCCTCCCGTCGACGTGACGAACACACGAGGTTCGCATCTCAGTGCACGCGACTCGCCGTCGATCACAGGTTCCCACCAATCCATGACATCCACATCCACCGCATCCGGTCCCGAACTGCTCACTGAACGCTCGCTCGGGGGCATCCTCGTCCATCTACTCGGCCTGTTCACCGGCTTCCTCGGTCCGATACTCGTGTACGCCGTTTCGGATCACGAGTTCACCCGGGCGAACGCCCGACACGCGTTGAACTGGCACGTCACCGTCTTCGTGCTTTCCGTCGCCGCCATGGTGACGTTCTTCCTCGGCGCGGACGAACTCACCGTGGGCGGCGAGGCGACGGAGCTCTCTCTGCTTCCCGCGCCCCTCGATACGGTGTTCGGGATCGTCGGGATGCTCCTCGTGATACTCATGATGCTCGCCCTCCTTCTCACGTTCGTGTACAGTCTCGTCGCGACGGTGAAGGCGATCTTCGGATCGATCTGGACGTATCCCGGCTCGGTTGACGTCGTCGAGCGCTTCCGGTGACCGAACGCAATGCCCTCCGAACACACCCACGAAACGCCGTCATCGACCGAGGGGCCGAGACTCCTCCAGGAGCGATCGATCGGCGGCATCCTCGTCCACTTCGTTGCGATGCCAACCGGCGTCGTCGGTGCGGGGATCGTGTATCTCCTCGCCACGAACGAGTTTACGAAGCGAAACGCTCGAAACGCCCTCGACTGGCATCTTACGGTGCTCGGAGTCGCGATCACAACGTTCGGATCGCTGTTCGTCTTTGCCGAGCTGACGGGGCAAGGAGCCACGGACGTCGTCGTCGTTCCGTCGCTGGTCGCCTCCGGAGCCGGCGCCGTCATCTCCGCCCTGTTCATGCTGTGGACGGTCGTCGTGTTCTGGACGATCATCGTCGGGTTCGTCGCGATGGGCAAAGCAACGTTCGGCACGGCGTGGCGCTATCCCCTGTCGCCGGCGGTCGTCGACCGGATCGGTTCCCACGTCGACCTTCCCGGCGGGTGGCCCCTCGTCATCCTGGGGTACGTCATGCTCCTTCCGGTCGTCATGTCGGGTGTGTTCCTCGGCTCGATGGATGGTGCCGCATTTTTCCTGTCGGCCTTCGGGCTGATCGGAATGATCATGGTACACACCCCGCTGACGGCGGTCGCGATGTACCTCCACGGTGAACGAGGGCGTCCACGGGACGCGGACTGGCGGCCGCATGTCGTTGCCTACCTCGGCGTTCCAGTCGCCATCGCCGTCATCGGGTACGTGCTCTCGGGGACGGTGACCGATTCGATCAACCCCGCTGGCGACGCGATGTACGTGTTCCTCGCCACGTTCTGGATATCGTCCATCGTGTACGTGAGTCGATGGTGGACGACGGAGGCATCTCAAAGGGGCTTCCGATGAGGAACGTACAGCGAAGGCAACCACTCCGTTCACGTCCGAACGGGAAGTGACGGACGTACCCCACGTACGGTCCGTAAATCACTTGATCGTTGGTTCGTTTCGCAGAGTCACTAATTTCTGTGCAACGAACCGGCGTTTCGTGAGGATGAACCCGAGGGCGATGAGTGCAAATCCAAAGATCGTCGAGAGGTAGATCTCTTCGCCAAGGTACAGCCAGCCGACCACTGCAGCGATGGCAGGTGCGACGTACGAAACCATGTTGAGTTCGACCGGCCCGAGATTTTCGAGCAAAGTGAAATACAGAAAAAAGCCGAGTACGCTGGAGATGAGCACGAGAAACGCCAGCGAGCCGATCGATTCCGGGTGCGTCCACGCACCGGTGTCGATCGGTTCGGCCATCGAAATGCTCACTGCGTGCATGAGAATCGCCCCGCCAAGCATCGCCCACGCCTGCATCGTGAGCGTGGGAAGCGACGTATCGATTTGACGCGAGAGGACGCTTCCGAGCGCCATCGCCGAAGCGGCACAGAAGATGAGACCCGTAGCGACCGCGTCCGACGACAGCACATTCGACGGGTCGGGGCGTGCGATGACGACCACGCCGGCCACGCCACACAGGAGGCCAACGACGCCGATGGGGGTCAGTGAATACTTAGGGACCACCACTCGTGAGAAGCCGGCCGCGAGAATCGGGGTGAGGCTCACGATGATTGCGGCCGTCGCGGCGGTCGTGTACTGTTGACCGGTGAAGAGAAACGCATGATATGCGGCGATGAGAAACACCGCACCGACGGTGACCTCGGCCCACTCGTTTCGCCCCCGTGGCCGCCATACCTCCTCCACCTGATGGACGTATGCGAGAAGCAGTATTGCGGCGAGGTCGTACCGGAACGCAGCGAAAAGGACCGGAGGAAAGTGTAACAACCCGGCGCTGATCGCGACGAACGTCGTTCCCCAAATGAGACAGAGAGTGAGAAACAAGCCAGCATTTCGATATTGGCTCACGAACGGGATGTTCTCCGCACTCCGTTTGAACATACCGAATTGAATGACGTCGCGGGCGTCATGTCATAAGATGTTGTGTTCACCGTTCAGAAGTGAATTGGCTGGTACCTCGTTCCCGTGTCCCGAACGATCTTGCGTTGACGGGGATCGTTCTCGGTTTATAAGTGATCGGTTGGTGGATCGTTCTCGGTTTATCTGTCGCATCGTCACCCGATCGAGATCCTTGATAAACAAGCGACCTCGCACGGGATCGCTCGACGCGTCGCCCCTATTGAGCGATTAGAGCGGTCAAAAGAAGGTGTGCAAACCGTTCCATGTCACCGTGTGACGCCAACTACCCCACCTCGTCGGGCAACTGACGCGGCCCTCTCGCTGGTCGGTGAGAAACGAAACGGGTTCGCTGATCACGTCCGATGCGACTCTCCGGATGATCCGCGCGCGAATCGACGCAGCAAGCGCGCGGACCAGTCGCTGGCCCCTCGACGACCGGGAATGCAGGCGGGTTCCCGTGACGTGATGGAGGATCACCACGGGAACTCCGGGAGTGGTCGAATAGCACCTCAAATACACTTATAAACATTCTACGCCGATCTGAGAGCGCTTTAAAACGTTCGAACGTGCCGGTGAACGGTACGAAACGGTCGGTCGAAGTCGTTAATCAACGCGAAGCCACGGCAACGCTCTGGCCCTTATATGCTGTGTCCGATCCAAGAGAAAACTGACGCAGGTGATCCCAATGTCAAGTGAACCCCTCCCTTCGACGATCCGCACGCCGCTGCAAGTCGGCGCCACGCAGTTCCGACGGCTGACCGTCGGCGGCGTCCGCGCCGCGGCGTTCTGGGCGGCCGTGTGCCTCCCGGTAGTGTACGTACCCGCGGCCTACGCGGTCGACGGCTCGGGAATGCTGCTCGCGCTGCTCGCCTTCCACATGGTCTGTGTCGTCATCGGCCACGAACACAACCGCCCGTCCGGCCACGAGTGATCCCGCCATGAGCACCACGAGTTCCCCCACCGACACGACGAGCCGGCCGGATGATGCGACCGGCGAGCGATCGAAGGCGGAGCGACTCGCCGCGTTTCTCCGTGAGGAGGCGGCCGACGGGGAAACGTATTTCAAAGCGAAGTTCATCGCCGACGACGTCAACCTCTCACCGAAGGAGATCGGCGCACTCACCGTCCAACTCCAAGATTCCGCCGCCGATCTTGAGATCGAGAAGTGGTCGTATACGGGTGCAACGACGTGGCGAGTCTCACGCCACACGGGGTGAACCGCCTCGGGGTCAAGCCCCGAGGCACTCGCCTTGCTTATCTGTAGATGCACCTGCCACGGTATCGGGGACACTTACTTTCTCGTTTGCTTTCGTGACCCAACGCGCTCCGGTCGCGTCGTTGCGGTCGTCCGCTCCCCGTGGCCTCGATGACGAGAGCACCAGCCGTGATCATCGACGGCCGCCGGCAAGCCGTCTGGCCTCGGGAAGCCGACGGAGCCACAGCATCGCGGCGGTGCCCACTACCGGCCCAACGACGAGTGGCGCAAACGCCCACTGCCAGCCCACCACGTCCGCGATCAGCGGCGTGATTTGGATGGATCCCAGCGTCAGAAGAAAGCCGATCGCCGTCTGCAGGGTGAGTGCCGTTCCGACGTAGGTGTCGTCAGCGAGTTCCGAGACCGCCGTCGAGAACTGCGCGGAGTCGGCGACGATGACGAAACCCCAGCCGAGGACGAACGGGACGACGACGAATGGTGACGCGCCGAAAACGAACCCCGCGGTCAGACACGCCACGCCACTGAGGACGAGACTCACGCTCGTCACTGTGGTTCGTCCGATGGCATCCGCGGCGATCCCGGCGACGACCGCACCGACACCGCCGATCGCGATCGTTCCGAACGCGACGAGTGCGGCCAGCGTCTCACTGTGACCGGAGCGTATGAAACTCTCAGTGAGGAACACCGGGATCCACGCCCAGACGGCATACAGTTCCCACATGTGACCGAAGTATCCCAAGTTGGCGAGCGTCGTCCCGCGGTCTCTCAGGATGCGTGACACGGCGCGGGGATCGAAGGGTGCAGTCGGTGCCTGATACGGCCCCGGCTCGATGGTCAACACCAGTAGACCACCGACGAGTGCAAGTCCGGCCGCCGCGAGGAGGACGAGCGTCGGTTCACCGATTCCGCCAACTGCCCGAATGAGGTGTGGCATCGCAGAGCCGACGGTGAGCGCCCCCACGAGCACACCGATGGCCAATCCACGACCCGAGCGAAACCAGCCGGCCATGATCTTCATCCCCGGGGGATAGACGCCGGCGAGGGCGATTCCGGTGATCAATCGAAGGATGACGGCGGGCCAAAAGGAATCAACTCCGAGGGCAAGGACGAACGTTGCCCCGGCGCCAAGCGCCGCGGACCCGGCAAAGAGATACCGGGGAGCGATGATGTCCGAGAGGGTGAACGTCGCGGACAGCACCGCACCGATGACGAACCCCAACTGGACGGCGTTCGTCAGCCACGCGGTCTGGCCACTGGAGAGGTTCCAGGCGTCGGCGAGCTCCGGGCCGACTGCGGAGGCGCTAAACCACAGCGTCATGGCTAGCAGTTCGGCGATCGCCAACACAACCAACACCGTGAACCGCCGTCGTTTGTCGATGGGAGCGTCACCTACGTCCCGTTCATCCAGACGATGGTCCGACACGGGTGTGAAGATGAGAACCCGTCTAATCAACCTTGTTCAAGTTTTTCGAGAACTCGGACGCAACGATCATCGTCCTGCTCGTTCGAGCTCCGGGCAAGAGTGCGGTGGTCGTTCGATCGGATCGTCGACGGAACGCCTCCACGGTACGGACATCAGAGCGAATGGCCGACACGCGTGACGGTAGTCGGGCGGTCGCTCCGGGCGGGTCGATGCGGCTCCTCAGTGGGATCCACCGCAAGTGCAGCCGTGACCACCGTTCCCAGATCCACCATGATCACCGGGATTTTCCTCGTGACCGCTCGTCTCGCCGGAGCCGTCGGTCGTATGTACCGTCCCCTCGGCCGACGGCACCCGATCGTACCCCTCGGCGTCCGCGTTGGCCGCGACCGTCCGAAGGTTCGCCTCGCTTACGGCGTCCGTGACGCCGTCGACCACGTCGGCGACGACCGGGCGCAGTTCGCTGTCCTCGTCACGAATCACCGGGTGCTCGTTCGCGCCGGTGTCGAAGTCCGGATGCACCGGGAGCCGCCCCAGCAGGTCAACGCCGTAGTCAGCCTTCAACTCCTCCGCACGCTGCTCGCCGAACGGGTGGTGGACCTCCTCGCAGCTCGGGCAGGTGAACCCGCTCATGTTCTCGACGACGCCGAGTAGGGGCGTGTCGTGGCGCTCGAACATCCGGATCCCCTTTCGGGTGTCGTCGACGGCCATCTCCTGTGGGGTCGTCACCGTGACGACGCCGGCGACCGGGAGCGTCTGTAACAGGTTCAGGGAGGCGTCGCCCGTCCCCGGCGGCAGATCGACGACGAGGTAGTCGAGCCGGCCCCACTCGACGTCGTCGACGAACTTCCGCATCACGTTGTTCACCATCGGCCCGCGCATGATCGCCGGGTCGTCGCTGCCCCGGGTGAGAAAGCCCATGCTCATCACCATCACGCCGTCGGAGCGCGGCGGGACGATGTCGTCGTTCGGCGTGACGCCCGGTTCCCCTTCGACGGGGAGCACGCGCGGCGCGTTCGGGCCGTGGATGTCGGCGTCGAGCAGTCCGACGCGGGCGCCCTTCTCGTGGAGGCCGGCGGCGAGGTTGCCGGCGACGGTGGTCTTGCCGACCCCACCCTTGCCGGAGGCGACGGCGATCACGTTGCGGACGCCCGGGAGCACCTCCTCGTCGAACCCCTGTTCGGCGCCGACGCTCGCGCGAAGCTTCGGCTTCAGCCCGAGGTCGGCGATCGTCTCGCGGATCTCGTCGCCAAGCTCGAGTTCGAGCGGGGCGTACGGGGCGTTCATCGCCAGCGTGACGACCGCCTCGTCGTCGTCGCGCTCGACGTCGACGACGAGGCCGGTGTCGACGATGTCGCCGTCGACGGCGGGGTTGGCTATCGATGCGAGCTCGGTCTCGATGTCGTGTGCGGACGGAGTCATGGGGTCGGTGGAGTCCGGGCCGCCCGCGGAGGCCCGCGGGCGGCGATCGGGCGGTGGTTGGCGATCGGCGTGCGTGGCGGTTCAAACGACGGCCGCGTTCCCGAGCCGCGGGAACCCGACCGAACGGGGGTGGCCGTCAGAAGAAGATCACCCCGATGCCGACGGTGAGCATCCCGAAGCCGGCCCACATCGCGACGGTGAGCCCGACGAGGTAGCCGACGCCGAGCAGCCCGGTGCGCGTGTCCCGCGGCTCGCCGAGGAACCACGCCGCGAGCATAAGGTAGAACTACTGTGAACCCCACCGCGCCGTCGGACAGAAGGGTGCGGTGGTCGTCCAGTAGGGTACACGCACACCTCCCGTCGCCCGGCCGACGGAGCCATCTCACACCCGCCGCCCATCACACATGACACAGGCACAACTCGTCGTCGACCTTCCGGACGGTCCATGGGTCGCCGACGTTTCAAGGACGTTTCCGGACGCGACGTTCCGCGTCCTTGCCGCAATGCCCGGCGACGACGCCGGATACGCGCTCGTCCGCATCTCCGCGCCGGACGTCGAGCGCGTGATCGAGGCGATGGACGCACACCCCGCTCTGACGGCGTTCACCGTCATGGCGAGCGGTGATGACGAGACGACCGTCCAGTTCGAGACCACGGCGCCGCTGCTCGTCCGGGCCGCCCAGCGCGCCGGCGTTCCGATCCGGATGCCGGTTCGCATCGAGGAGGGAGCGGCGACGATCACGATCAGCGGCTCACACGAACGACTGCCGGAACTCGGTAGCCAGTTCGAGGAACTCGGGCTCTCCTATCGCGTCAAGCGCGTCAGCGACCAAAAACGTTCAGTCAGCACGTTGACGGATCGACAGCGCGAGACCGTACTCGCCGCCGTCGAGAAGGGATATTACGACACCCCGCGCCGGTGTTCGCTCACCGAGCTGGCGGAGCATCTCGGCTTGGCGAAATCGACGGTGAGTGAGACGCTCCATCGTGCCGAGGAGGCCGTCGTCAAATCGTTCCTCGCCGACGAACGGGAGACGCAGTGATGGCGGGGTGACCTCACGACTTCGGCAGATCGACCGTGCCGGGAGCGATGTACTCCGCCACTCGTGTTACAGAATGCAAGGAGAATGCCCCGGGGCTTGACCCCGAGGCGATTCACATCCAACCCGACCCCCCGATTCAACATCGTCGATGTGGCGATCTGCTCTGCTGTCGTCGCATGATCCAAGGCCGTCGATCGATGCGTGTGCTAACCGAAACACGCCGGAGCGGTCGATGGCAAAACGAAGCGTATCCCGGAGACGCCATCAGTGGATTTAACATACCCATCACCATTACTCACGCAAGTATTGGGGACGAACGATCGTGATCCACCTTTCAAGACGACGGATGCTTACAGCGGGTTTTGCGGGAGGAGCGGTCGGGCTCGGAGGCTGTCTCGGCGACTCCAACGACGAGTCCGGTCTCCCGGCCCCCGACCCGGACGAGTGGCCGGATCTCACGGGGCGGGAGGTGCACGTGCTCACGTCGGAATCGAGCGTCCCCTACCAGCAGTACTGGACCGATCTTTCGGCCGCATTTGAGACGGCGACCAACGCGTCAGTCACCGTCGAGTACGGTGGGATCGGCATCAGCTATCGTGAGCGTCTCTCGAAGCTTCTCGCCGCGGGGAGCCCGCCGGAAGTGTCACACCTCGGAATGAACGACGCGGCGTCGTACGGAACTGCCGGACAGCTTGCCGATCACACGGAGATCGTTGAACACTGGGAACGCCGATGGAGTGAAACGCCTGACGGGATGCGGATCGCCCTTGGAAACGGGGACGTCTATCTCCCGATGCTTTCGAACCCTCACACGCTCTGGTACCGGGAGGACGTCATCGACGCCCCGCCGGAAACGTGGTCGGAGGAGTTGGACCGGGCCGCGGCGGTCGATGAAGGAAGGGGGGGCACTCGCGCGACGGCGATCCCGTTGTCATCGGGGTTCGCCGGGCAGAACAAGTTCCTCAGCTACGGGTGGTCGAACGGTGCACAGGTGTGTGCATCGGCCGGCGACGATGTGGAGGTCGTGATGGACTCGACGTTCCTCGACGACTGGGTCGAAGTCTGTGAACACTACGAGCAGCTGTACGAGTACTGCGATCCGGGAACCGATACGGGAACCGGGGAGTACATCCAGGCCGTTGGAAGCGGGTTCGCTTACTGGAATCAGTACGTCGGTGCCCGAACGAAACTGGCTGCCGAGGGTACGCCGGTGGGCGGCGACATCGCACCGGCACACCCACCGTTCCGTACCTCCCGGCGGCTGTACGGAAACGTACAGGGGAAGGCGGTCTTCGCGGACGCCGACGTCGAAGCCGGAATGTCGTTCCTTCGGTTCATGGCTCGCCCCGAGTATCTCGTCCCGTTTTATTTTGCGGACCCGATCCACAACGCACCCGTCCACGAAACGATTCGCGCTCACGATCTGTTTCAGCGTCGACTCGAGAAGCTTCCCGAGTACTGGGACATTCCGGAGCACTTGAACTTCGCGTGGATCGAAAACGGCGTCGACATGGCGAACGAATTCGGCGGCGTCAATCCGCATGCCGGTGACATGCTCAACAGCTTCGAGCTGTTTGGCGTCACGTACGACGTACTGGTGAACGAACACCCTCCGCGGGAGGCGATCGAGAACCGGGCAGATGCCCTTCGGAAGCTCATCAGGGACTCACACAGATGACCACATCAGAACCGGACCCACGGACGCAATCATCAAATCCAACGTTTGACGTCGAGGAAGTCCTCTCCGATGAGCGCGTCCTCTCGGCAGTGACCATCCTCCCGGCACTGTCGCTTTTTACCCTCGTGACGCTGCTTCCGATCGCTTGGGGGATCATGGCGGGGTTTTTTCGGATCCCGCTTCACGATCCCGAGTGGACGTGGGTTGGGCTGTCTAATTACCGGTCGGTGATCGCGGACCCGGGGTTTCGAGCATCATTATGGCGATCGCTGGTGTTCACCGTCGGCACGATCACGCTCCAGGTCATCGGCGGCATCGCGCTTGCGCTCGTGATATCGCGAACGTTCCGCTTTGCGGGGTTCGTCCGAGTTCTCGTGTTCTTCCCGTACGTCATCCCGTCGGCGGTTGCCGGCGTCCTGGCGATATGGGTGACGAACACGCAGTGGGGAATCGTAAACTGGTTGCTGATCGACCTCGGATTGCTGTCGGAGCCAATTCCGTGGGTGGGGGGTGAATCGTACGCCATGGTGACGCTCGTGGTCACGAATAGCTGGCAGTACGTCGCCTTCACCGCGGTACTCGTGGTGGCACGACTCCAGACGATACCCGACGGCTACTACGAGGCTGCAACCGTTGCCGGGGCGAACGCTTGGCAGCGTTTTCGTGACATTACCTTCCCGCACATCAAGGGCGTGTTGTACCTCGTTATCTTTCTTCGGGGGGCGTGGACGTTTCTCACGTACGACATCGTCTGGGTACTCACCCGTGGAGGGCCCGACGGGGCGACGACGGTGTCGGCCGTCTACGCGTACGAGAGGGCGTTCACACATAACCAGCTCGGGGAGGCTGCGGCGGCCTCAACGTTGCTTTTTCTGGTGCTCGCTGCGACTGCGTCGGTCTATTTCGTCGTGTTTTCGCCGGAAAGCGAGGTGCGTATCGAATGACTGCGGACGGAAACAAGTCGACGGAGTCGCCAGAGAGAGGCACGCCGATCCGCGGCCGGATGTCGTACACGACGCGCCGCCGGCTCAGATCGGTCGGGCTGTACTGCGCCGTCGGAGCCATCGTGTTCGTCGTTGCGTCCCCGCTGTATTGGATGATCGCCTCGTCGATCAGGGGACCTCACACCATTCTGACGCGTGAGCCACCGCTCGTCTCCACTGACGTCACGTTCGACCATTACCGGCTGTTGCTGTTTCACTCGCCGTTCGTGGACGTGTACCTCGTCAACAGCATCGTGGTGGCGCTCGGCGTCGTCGCTCTCACGACGACGTTAGCAACGCTCGGTGGCTACGGACTCACCCGAATCGACGTCCCGTACAAGGAGAGGTTCACCCGCGGAATTCTCTTCGGCTACATGTTTCCGTCGGTTCTCCTCGCGCTTCCGATGTACGTGTTCTGGCGGGAGCTCGGACTCATCAACAGCTACGTGGGGCTGATCCTCGCAGAGACCGCACTGGCACTTCCCTTCTCGTTGTGGCTGATGTGGAAATACTTTCGAACGGTCCCCCGATCGCTCGAGGAGTCGGCCCGGATCGGCGGTGCATCGCGAATCCGTGCGTTTTACGACGTGGCGCTCCCGATGGCGAAGCCGGGGATTACCGCCGTCGCCGTGTTCGCGTTCGCCATCTCGTGGACGGAGTTTACGATGCCGAAAGTTCTCACCTCCGATCCCGACATGTACGTCATCACCGTCGGGTTGGAGTCGTTCGTCCTCCAACACAACGTGTTGTGGGGCCAGACGATGGCGGCCAGCGTCATTACGTTGATCCCGGCACTCCTGTTCGTCGCCGTCCTGCAACGGTACCTGATTCGTGGATTCAGATCGGGGGGTGTGAAGTGATGCGGCACGAAGTAACGGGCGAACCGAACCTCATGACCCACTGACAACGATGGTAACGATACGCATAGACGGATTACGAAAGGAGTTCAGCGTGCCCGACGGAACAGAGGTCGCGGTCGACGACATCAACCTCCGCGTCGATGAGGGGGAGTTTCTGACGATCGTCGGCCCCTCCGGTTGTGGCAAGTCGACGACGCTCCGGTGTCTGGCGGGACTGGAGCGACCCACCGAGGGGACGATCACGTTCGATGATCACGACGTGACCGATGCGCCGGCAAACGAGCGTGGACTCGCAATGTTGTTCCAGAACGTGGCGCTGTACCCGCACATGCGCATCATCGAGAACATTGCCTATCCGCTGAAGGTGTCCGGGGTCGACGAGGAGACCCGACACGAGCGTGCGCATGAAGCGGCCGAGATCATGCAGATCTCGGAACTGCTCGAGAAGTATCCCGGAGACCTCTCCGGCGGCCAGCGTCAGCGAACGGCGTTGGCACGTACCATCGTCCAGGACCCGATCGCGTTCCTCCTTGACGAACCGCTAACGAATCTCGACGCCGAACTCAAAGTGGAGATGCGAAAGGAGATTCAGCGGGTCCACAGGCGGCTGCTCAAGCCCACCATCCACGTCACCCACGACCAGGAAGAGGCCATCACGATGTCCGATCGGATCGCCATCATGAACGACGGACGCATCGAACAGGTCGGGACCCGTGACGAGGTGTATAACTATCCGAACAACACGTTCGTGGCGCGATTCATCGGCAACCCGAAAATGAATTTTCTCGACGGGCAGGTGACTGAACTGGGGGAGGACCGAGCGGTGATCTCGGTCCATGGACAGGAACTGGAATTTCCCGTCGGTCAGTTCCGCGGCTCACCCGTTGGCGGATCGGTGACGCTTGGCGTCCGTCCACAGAACGTGACGTTGCACCGCGATTACGAGGCCGGCCAGTTTGAGGGATACGTTGAGCTCATCGAACCCGTCGACGACCGTGCTTTGGCCACCGTCGATGGCCCGCAGGGAGAGTTTCGAGCGCAGATTCCGTCGGACGGCACGCTTGCGGCGGAGTCGGTCGTCGGTATCGAACTCGATCTCGGGGAGGTGCTCCTCTTTGACGGCGAAAATGGAGCGCTACTGGCGACGGCTGCCGCCGACGATCACCGCGTTCGGGGACGATCACGATGAACGGCGGCCACGGGTGGAACGATGTCGACCGTTGAGCGGACCGTTACCGTCGAAACGACGAACGGATTACACGTTCGAACCGCCTCGGCGATCGGTTCGGCAGCTGCTGAGGTGGACGCGGACGTGACGATCGGCGTCGACGGCGACTGGGCGAGCGCAACGAACTCGCTCAATCTCGTCGCGCTCAACGTCCCCCACGGCGAGTCGGTCAGAGTACGGGCGACCGGGCCCGACGCGGAGCACGCGGTCACATCGGTCAGCGCCGCCCTTAGCGAGTGATCGTCGGACCATCGCTCCCTGGAGCGACAACCTCCGCGCCCTGGAGCGACAACCTCCGCGCCCTGAAGGGGCGAGGATGCCTCCCTGACCTTCGTACGTTCGTCCCCGAATACGAATCATTAAAACGGTAGCCGGAGAATACGGTTCGTTGTTGTAATGCTGCCGGACGAGCGCAAGCGTGGGATCGTCGAATTGGTGTCCAACGACGGGAGCCGTACCGTCGACGATCTCGCCGGCCGATTCGACGTCTCGAAGGCGACGATTCGGCGTGACCTTCAGGAGTTGGACGATCGAGGGTTGCTCAAGCGTTCACACGGCGGCGCGGTTCCGGCACCGTCGAAGGGGAACGAGGAGACGTACACACAAAAACGGGTGCAGAATCTCGAAGCAAAGCAGGCGATCGGCTCGCGTGCGGCCGAGGAGCTTCGTGCCGGAATGGCGGTCTGTTTCGACGCGGGGACCACGACGATGCAGGTCGCTCGTGCGATCTCCAACGATGCATCCCTGATCACCGTGACTAACTCGCCGCCCCACGCGGAGGAGCTTCTCGGAACCGGAAAAGTGAAACTCTCCGGCGGCACGTTGCGGGAAGAAACGAAGGCGCTCGTCGGACCACAGGCGGAGTCGTTCTTCGAGGACCTTCACGTCGACCTGTCGTACGTCGGAACGAACGGGATCGACGTAGATACGGGGCTGATGACGCCAAACGAGGAGGAGGCGAGGCTTAAATCCCTCATGATCCAGCAAGCCGAACGGGTCGTCCTCGTCGCGGATGCGTCGAAGTTTGGCTCACAGAGCCTCGTTCGATTCGCCACGCTGGACGCGCTGGACGTGCTCGTTACTGATAGGACGTTGACCGATCGGCAGCGTGACGCGTTCGAGAACGCCGACGTCAGGGTACTGGAGGGAGTCGGATGAGACGGACACATCCACGGACGATCGACCGTTCGGCGGGACGGTCCTCGTCGAGAGCGGAGGTCGGCCGCCGATGATCCTGACGGTCACGCTTAATCCGGCGATCGACCACACGGTGACGCTCGATGAGGAGCTAGAGCCGAACGTCGTCCATCGCACCACGAACCGCCGGTTCGATCCCGGTGGAAAGGGGATCAACGTCTCACAGGTGCTCGACGTCCTCGGCACGGACACGGTCGCGACCGCCCTCGTCGGCGGCCGGATCGGGAGTTACATCGAACACGCGCTGACGGAGAACGGGCTGCGGAACGTCTGTATCGAGATCGACGGTATCTCGCGGCTGAACACGACGATACTCGCGGAGGACGAGGAATACAAGATCAACCAATCCGGACCGCCGGTCGGCATCGAACGGGTCTCGGAGTTGATAGACGCGATCCGTGGCCATCATCCCGAGACGGTCGTCATCGGCGGGAGCCTTCCGCAGGGGCTGGGTTCGGGAGCCATCGACTACATCGCGGGTGCGGGAAACTGGCGTACGGTCGTCGATAGCGGTGGCGACGTGCTTAGACGGCTCGACAAGCGCTACGCGCTGGCGGCTCCGAACCGCGACGAACTCGCCGCGGCCACCGGAATGTCCACCGAGACGGTGTCCGACTGTGTACTTGCAGGTCACGACCTCCGGGAGCAGGGATACGAGCGCGTGCTGGCTTCGATCGGTCGTGACGGAGCGCTCCTGGTCGGCCCACGGGGGGATTATCATGCCCGCGTTCCCGAGCGATACGCCGGTGCTCGGGACACGACGGGGGGCGGTGACGCGCTGCTCGCGGGCGTGTTGTCGGCGATGGACTCTGGAGCATCCGACGAACGAGCGCTCGCACGGGGCGTCGCGGTCGCATCCCGGTCGGTTGCCGCTTCGGGCACGGGCGTGCCGGACCTATCCGGACTCGAGGAACTCCTCGAACGTGTGGACGTAACGGTCTGTGAGGAAGCCCCCGAAACGACTGGGCACGACCACGTTGTGCCGACCGATCACACGGCGCCAGACCGAAACACTGAGCCGAGGTGACTGACGGTGTCCACGCCGGAAGCGAACGGGGTCGATACTCGTTCGCGCCGACGCGTCCTGTTGAACCATCTGCTAACCGGATTATCGTACGTCGTTCCGTTCGCCATACTCGGCGGATTTTTGGTTGCGCTCAGTGCCCGCCTTGGAACGCTGGTCGGCGACGAGGCATTTCTGCGACAGTTCGGTGAAACCGGCCGATTAGCCCTCTCGCTCGTGTTCCCGGCCCTTGGAGGATTCACGGCGTACGCGATTGCGGGTCGACCCGGTCTTGCCCCGGGCTTCGTGTCGGCAGCCGCGATCGATGACCCGACGCTGATCGAGGCGCTCGGCGACACGACGGGAGTCGCGTCGGCCGATCCCGGCGGCGTCATCGCGGTCTGTGTAATCGGGCTCGTGACGGGCATAATCGCAGATCGGTTGACCGACCGCGCCGTACCGCTGGATCTTCGTCCGGTGTATCCGGTACTCGTCGTGCCACTGGCGACGGTAGCCATCGTTGCTCCCATCGCGTTGATCGTGACGCTCCCAGCGGGGATGTTGAACGGATGGATCCTCGCCCGGCTACCGACCATCGGTCCGATGTGGAGCTTTGCCGTCGGTGCAGTCGTCGGACTGATGATGGCGTGGGATCTCGGCGGCCCGGTGAACAAGATCGCGTATCTGCTCGCCATTGCGGCCGTCGTCGAGGGAGTCACGACGATCACCGCGGCCGCGATGGCTGCAGGCATGACGCCCCCGCTCGGCTTTGCGGTCGCGGCGGCGTTGGCTCCCGATCGAGTCGGCGTACCGGCCGTGACGGCGCGTGAAACGTTTATGAAGGGCTCGCTTTTCATCACCGAGGGAGCGATCCCGTACGTTGAGCGCGTCGCGTCTCGGTTTCGACCGGTCGCCGTTGCGGGCAGCGCCGTTGCGGGAGGGATCGTCATGCTCCGGTCCGTCGAGCTGTCCGTTCCTCACGGCGGCATTCTCGTAATTCCGCTCGCCGACGATCCGGTCGGTTTCGTCGTCGCCGTAGCCTGCGGCACCGTACTCACGGCCACCGCTGCGGCGATATGGGGTGAGCCGACGTGACTCGTCCGGCGCGGAACCTCACGGTGCTTGCAGCGGACGGCGTCGTGGCTACGGACCGGTCCGCCTTTCTCGAGGCGACCGTTCGACAGGTTACAACCGAGAGAATCATTACGGACGTGGAAACCGTGGTTGAGGCGCTGCTCGACAGGGAACGCATAGCGCCGACAGACGTCGGAGACCGCGTCGCCGTACCTCACGCCACGACGTCCGCCGTGAGCAACGTGACGGTGATCGTGAGCCGCCCGGCGACTCCGGTGCGCTTCAGTGACCGGGGGGAACCGGTTTCGCTCGTAGTGATTCTGCTCGTCCCGGACGGGGAGACCGCGACGTACACTCCGGTGTTCGCTGCCGTCGCTCGAACGCTCCTCGACGATGAGGTTCGGGAGGCGCTCCGTGAGGCGTCCGATCCGGAGGAGCTACGCCGCCAGTTCGCACACGCCGTGGACCGGGAGCTCGCGGTCATGGAGGAGTGATACGGATCGACGAACCGTTAAAGCCATTCCCGTAAACGATCCGAACACATGAACATCGTGGCAGTAACGGCATGTCCGACCGGCATCGCACACTGTGAATTGGCCGCCGAGCGTCTTCGGTCGGCCATGCCGCCGGACGTGGAGTTTGAGGTTGAGGTGCGTGGGGCCGGCGGTCCAAAGAAGACGCTGGAGGCGGGGCGGATCGAATCGGCCGACGTCGCCATACTGGCCGCCGACGTCCGGATCGATACCGAGCGGTTCGCCGACGTCCCGACGTTCCGGTGTTCCACGGACGACGCCATCCGCGATACCGAGGCGGTTCTCCGACGTGCCCGCGAACTGGCGGCAGATTGACCATCGGACGTCGTTCTCGACGAGCTCAGAAGAGTCAAATAAATATAATACACTGGATTATTATCTATAAAAAGGGTGGATGATGATATCGTAATATAACTAAAGAAAGAAGATTTATTCTCCATATATGCCTCAAGAAGCTGTGAAATTATGGTAAAATAGAAATATATCTTACTTTTAGTTCAATTTATAAAACGTGCAAAATCATTTCTATAAAAGAGTAATCCAAAAGTAACAATATTATATAATAAAACTACTCCGCCGTATGAGGGACGGACGGTCCGGCGACGTCCGAGCCACGTCGATCAGATAGTGGCGACCACTCCGTGACTTTACAACCATACTATCGTAAACCTAAAACGCCGCCCGGAATGGTGGATCATCATTAGCGATTAATAGTTTATTTTCTACTAAATATGCAGTAATAAGTATGACGAGCGGGTCAGCGGGCCGAACACATCGTCAAAACGAGGGAACGTCGACGTGATCTTCACGGTTCTGGCTGGATTCTGCGACTCTGTACCGATGTTTTTCGAAGCGTCGTCACGAAGTCAAATCAATGATCAGGAAACGTGCGTCCCTCGTCGGGCCGGTTTACGATGCACCGACCGAACTGGAGGGGTTTGGGGATACGGATTCGATGCCGACCGCAGCGACGAATCTCACGATCTCGTACACAAGGATGTCCCAACCGCCCGTTTTCGTGTGGTGGTCTCCTGTACACCGCGTCGATCGACCCGGACTCAGCGAGGTGCCTGACCCGACGGCGAACCGGTACCTCTGCACGAAAAATACATGATAACAAGAGGATGTGCAGAAACAAACATTAGGATCGACCGAACGTGATCGGCTTGACCGTCGCGACGGTCACCGTGGTAGCGAGTTGACGGCGAAACGATCGTCTGACCGTCCTCCAGGGCGTGGATCGATGTCCGCTGACCGTCGCGAGTGCGTCAAAAACGAACGCTACGAAGGGATCGACCCGTTCATTGGAGGGAGGGTGAGCACGAACTCGTCGTCCGGTGATCGTCGATCGGCTTCGATACATGCCGAAGACGCCGAAGCGTCCACGGCTTCGACTGGGTGCCGATCTCAGGGGAAACCTGCGGGGATCACGCCGTTCGGCGAAGGTACAACAGGAACAGCCCGGGAACGATCGTGAACAGAAAGACGACGAGGAGGAATTCCGCCTGCGTCACGCCGAGCTCCTCAGCAACGTTTCCCATGACGACCGAGACGACCACTACCGCCATCAGCAACACGTACGCGACGATCGGGCCCGTGAGTTCGTCCATATGTGTAGATTCCAAGCATCCGTTCTAGCTCTTTCGCCTCCCCGGTACGATCACGGTGAACCTCTCGAAAGGAGTCTGCTGACGGGCGCTACTTCGTCAGCTCCGGATCGGTAATCTTCTCCAGGGACCGTCCGATGAAGAACACCGACATCACGGTCAACATGATACAAATGCCCGGCGGAATGACCCACCACGGCGCGATCTCGAACCCACCCGTCGTGTAGGCACGATTAATCATGTGCCCCCACGAGTACATGTCGGGGTCACCGAAGCCGAGGAACGCGAGGCTGGACTCCCAGAGGATCGCCCATGCGACGCCGAACGCCGTGTACAGCACGACCAGGGGCAGAATGTTCGGGAGGATGTGGATGTACAACAGCCGGAAGTCGCTCACGCCGATCGCCTTCGCCGACTCGATGTATGGTCGCTCCTTTTGTGTCAACACCTCCGATCTGAGCGTTCGGGCGCTACTGCGCCACATGACGAGGGCGATCACCAGTATGATGTTCGTGAGACTGGCCCCGAAGATGTGTATGACGACGATCGCCAGCGGGATGAACGGGAGTCCATAGGCGATGTCGACGCCGCGCATGAACACCTCATCGAGCCAGCCACGATAGTAGCCGCCTACCAATGCCATGTTCGTTCCGATGAACGTGGCCATTATCGCCGCCGCCAATCCGACCGACAGCGACACGCGAGTGCCGAAGATCACCTGTGACAGCACGTCCCGGCCGGCTTCGGTCGTTCCGAGGAGATGATCACTGCTCGGTGCGTCGTATCGAAGGAGGTCACCATCCTCGCCGGAATGTCGTTCGCTCGGTTCATAAGGAGCGATGAACGGTGCGAACATCGCAGTGAACGTCAACATCAGCAGGATCGCCATGCCGAACAGTGCGAACCATTCTCCGCGGTACAGGTCGGCGAACTTCGCGGCCACTCGCTTGCCCGACTCGACCGTTTTACGTCCCTTCCGTAGGTAGTGTTGTGTGCTCATTGGTTTCTTCTCCGTTCAGTGTTCCACCCGCGGGTCGGCCCAGACGTAGACGATGTCCGCGATGAAGTTCATCAGGATCACCGAGGATCCGAGAATGAAGAACGCGCCCATCGCGAGGGGATAGTCGTTGAAGTTGACGGCGTCAACCATCGCACGCCCCATCCCCGGCCACGAGAACAGCGTTTCGATGACGACGGCGCCACCGACGGCGACCCCGAAGACGATGCCAAGCTGGGTGATCATCGGCAGGATCGCATTACGCGAGGCGTGTCTGTAGATGATGGTGCTCTCCGAGAGCCCCTCCGCCTCCTTGATCTCGATGAAGTCCTTGTTGATGACGTCGACGATGCTGCTGCGCATCAGGAGTATCGGCTGTGCCATGAAGAAGATCGTTCCGGTGAGGTACGGCAAGAACAGATGCCAGATGAAGTCGGTGGTGAGGTACCGTTCTGCGAACGATTCCGGAATTCCGGTCCCCACGGATCGCATGCCGCCGGTCGGGAACAGGCCCAACTGAAGCGAGAAGATCATCAACAACACGATCCCGATCCAGAACTCCGGAGAGGATCGTGCGGTGAGTCCGACCAAGAGACCGATCTTCTCACGAGCGGTGTCCCGAATGGAGCCGATGTACGCGCCGAAGATGATGCCGAACGTGTACGCGGTGATGAGCGCCGGAATCATCAACGCCAGCGTGTTCCAGATCCGCGTCGAGATGACGTCCCAGACCGGGACGTTGTAGTGGTATGACTCCCCGAACCGGTGCGGTTCACCGGTGATGAGTTGGATGAGGAAGTCCCGGTACTGGATGTGGTACGGTTCGTTCAGTCCGTACGCCTCGATGATCGCCTCCTGCTGTTCGGCGGTCATTCCCTGGGTGACGTACATCGATGTCGGATCGCCAGGAGTGAGCCGAAAGAGGACGAACAACAGCGTGACGAACACGAAGTACGTCAACAGTATCGATCCGGTCCGTTGTATCAGGAACTTCCTCATACGAACCCCCGTTCGGGCACGTGGGTGATACAACCGTCCTTGGAAGCGCCCGTTTTCGCGGACCGTCGGCGCCGCATTGGCTGGCGGGCACTGATCGGCCGTCTTGCTATCATGTCTCTAGCTAGCATCCTAATTCACGTAACTAAAATCTTTCTTTGATGGCGGGCACCTCCTCAACGGATCGGGGTCTCGACACGCTCAGGATCGTGATCCCGATCCGTGCGTGTTCGTCGATCCCTCCTTCTACTCCACATCGATCCCATCCCGATTCCCCGGATTGACCCCCGTGTCTCCGCCGTTGCTCTCGACATCACGCTTCATCCCGGCGTTCCGTCCGTTACCGTATCCAAAAACATTAAGAAGAATGCACATCAGCGTAGATATGGCATGATGAATGATGACAGGCGTACCTTCCTCAAAAAGGGAGGTATCCTCGGTGTAGCGGGTATTACAGGCGTGTCCGGCTGTCTCGGGGACGACGAGGACGTCCCGGACGGTGACCCGGTTCCCGAGGTGGAGCTGTTGACGCTTGCCGAGAGCGTCGATCCGTTCCGATTCGACTACGGGAACTGGATCGCCGACGAACTCGAGGATGATCTCGGGATCCCCATGGAGCTGAATCCTGCGGAGTCGGCACAGTACGGTGACCTCGTTACTGCCGTCGAGAACGATTGGGACCTCGTCGTTCGGCGATCGGGTGCCGGATTCGACCCACTGAATACGATGCTCCGTCAGTATTTCCACTCGGAGTTCGGTCAGGGCGGCCTCAACTGGTGGAACTATTCGAACTCCGAGATCGACGATCTCCTCGACGAACAACGGGAGGCAGAAGGCGATCGCCGTGTCGAGATCGCCCACGAGGTGAACGAACTCCTCAACGAGGACATGGCGGCGGCACCCGTGCTCACCCAGGACCGTGCGATGCCCATCAATACGGACCGATACGACAACTGGACCGACCAGGTTGAACATGGCCTCGGGAGCTTCTTCAACTACTTCGAGATGGAGCCGACGGACGACGAGTACGCCACCCTCGAAGCGACCAACATCGAACAGGCCCACAGTCTCAACCCATTCGACGACTTCGGCCGGTTCCCGCGGACGCTGAAGGGGCTCGTCTACGACAAACTCATCCGCGTCGAGCCGCCGGAGAACGACTGGGTTCCGTGGGCCGCCGAGGAGGTCGAAATCGTCGAACTCGACCGGATCGACGTCACGCTTCGGGAGGGAATGACGTTCACCGACGGCGAGGAGGTGACCGCCGATGACGTGCAGTTCACGGTCGATACCGCCCTCGAGAGCGCACCGCAGGTCGGGAACCGATGGGAGCAGTTGGACGAGATCGAAGTACACAATGATTACGAGTTCACCATCCACCTCGAGGCGGACTCGGCCGAGCCGCTGATCTGGGACGCACTCGACAACACGTTCATCGTTCCCGAGCACGTCTGGAGCGACGTGGATAACATCATCGATCACGAGGAGGACCCGCCGATCGGGAGCGGTCCCTTCGAGGTGACCGCATGGGAACGTGGCGAACAGATCGAACTCGACGCCCGCGATGACTATCAGGTCCGTGGCGGCCCAAACATCGACGGGATCCTGCACGTCGACTCGTCGGATCTCCGTGCGGGCGAGCGCCGCGTCCGGCAGGGCGAAGTCAGCCAGATGGAAAACGAGCTGAGCATCGACGACGTCGAGCGCTTCGAGGAGGAACACCCCGAGATCGAGATCAGCCGCGTCGCCATGATCTCGAACCACTGGCTCGGGTTCGACCACGGCCACTCGCCGTTCGCCGGCGACGACGAGGTCCGGCGTGCACTCCGTCACGCAGTCGCACACACGATCCCGAAACAGGAGATCATCAGCGGCGTGTATGGGGGTTTGGCCGAGCCGAACAGCCAGCACGTCTCGACGGAGTTCGACCAGTGGCGCAGTCCAAACGCCGAGGAGATCAGCAAGGACGTCGACTACGCCCGCGGACTCCTCGAGGACGCCGGGTACGAGTGGGACGGCGACGGGAACCTCTACTTCCCGGCGGATTACGACGCGTAACCGAATCGATGACCCACTGGTAACGACGGTTCGTCGCGGATCGTCGGCTTCGGCCGAACGGGATCTCAATATTTAAATATTGAACCATCGACTCACACGACATGGTAGAAGCTATCACAAAAACTGCCCGTCTTCGGGACGACGAAATTGGGCTCGCACACGACTGAGAGGGAGACACACATATGGTCCTACTCGACACGAACGAAGTAGACATTCATTACGAGACCGACGAAGGAGTCGTCGAAGCTGTCGACGACATCTCGTTCGATCTGTCCGAGGGCGAGACGATGGGTCTCGTCGGCGAGTCGGGCAGCGGAAAAACGACGACTGCGAAGTCGATCATTCGCCTGCTCGCGAAGAACGGCTACGTCGACTCCGGGGAAATAAACTACAGGGGAACCGACGTCGCTGACCTCAGCATGAAGGAGCTGAAAGATCAGATCAGGTGGACGGAGGTCTCCATGATCCCGCAAAACGCCATGAACGGGTTCGATCCGGTTTACACTGTCGGCGATCAGATCGTGCAGGTGATCCGCCGACACGATCCGGACGTCAGCAAGACTGAGGCGAAGACGCAGGCGAGAGATCTGTTCGAGGAGTTGGGACTGCAGCCGGACAGGGTCGACGACTATCCCCACCAGTTCTCCGGCGGAATGGCCCAGCGTGCGATGATCGCGTTGGCGCTCGCGTGCCAGCCCTCGCTCATACTCGCCGACGAGCCCACGACGGCTCTCGACGTCGTCATTCAGGATCGGATCCTCGACCTCCTCAAGGACATCCAGGACGAGTACAACAACGCGATCATACTCATCACGCACGATATGTCCGTAGTGAGTGAGACCTGCGATACGATCGCGGTGATGTACGCGGGCCGAATCGTCGAGAAAGCCGATGCTCGAACGGTCATCAAGAACCCGCGTCATCCGTACACGCTCGGCCTTCGAAACGCGTTCCCGGACATCACCGAAGAGGATCAAGACCTGATCTCCATACCCGGGTCTCCGCCGGAGCTCATCGACCCCGACGAGGGGTGTCGCTTCGCACCACGCTGTCCGTTTGCAGAAGAGGAGTGTTGGGAGCAGACGCCGGAAGCGCGGGAGTTCGAGGACGGACACACCGTCGAGTGTCACCGTGCCGATGAGATCGAGTACCTACAGGAGGAAGCGGCCAAACGCGAGACGTGGTGGGATGACGACGGGAAGCCCACGACCGGCGGGGGTGACCGATGAGCAGCGAGCCGATCAAACTGGAGGTTCAGGATCTTAAGCAACACTTCCCGGTTAACACGGACCTCATTTCACGCGTGTTCGGCGGCGACGATAGACGGATGGTAAAGGCCGTCGACGGCGTCGATCTCAAGATCCGGAAGGGGGAATCGTTCGGGCTGGCCGGGGAGTCGGGGTGTGGAAAGACCACGCTCGGGAAGACCTCGATCAGGCTTCTGGACCCGACCGAGGGCCGGATCATCTTCGACGGTGAGGACATCACGGAAGTCGGTGGATCCGAACTCAACCAGTTCCGCCGGGAAGCCCAGATAATCCATCAGGACCCATATAAATCCCTCAATCCGCGGTTCAAAGTGAAAAAGTGGGTCGAAGAGCCGCTCAAGGTCCACGGCATCGGCGATCGGGAGGAACGGCAAGCACGCGTCATCGAGGCGCTGGAAATGTCCGGACTCCAACCGCCGGAAGCGTTCCTCGAGGAGTATCCCGCGGACCTCTCCGGGGGGGAACGACAGCGCGTCGGGATCGCCCGTGCGTTGGTTCTGGAACCGTCATTTCTCCTTGCCGACGAGCCGGCGTCGATGCTCGACGTCTCGATCCGCGCCAGCATTCTGGAGACGTTCAACCGGCTTCAGAATGATCTCGGTCTGACGGCTGTGTACATCAGCCACGACCTCTCCCTGCTGAAGCACATGTGTGACCGGATCGGGATCATGTATCTCGGCGAGCTCGTCGAGGTCGGCCCGGCATCACAGATCATTAACGACCCGCAACATCCGTACACGCAGGCGCTCGTTTCCTCCGTCCCGATCATCGATCCCGACATCGAACGCGAACGGTTCGAACTCGTTGGCGAGGTGCCGGACCCGATCGACGCACCGTCCGGCTGCCGGTTCCACCCCCGATGTCCGGAGATCGTCCAGCCTGACGGGTACGACTTCGAACAGGACGTCTGGCGGGACGTTGCAAACCTCCGCAGCGAGATACTCCAGGGTGGGATCGAGGGCGATCGTACGTCTGCTGCTCTCCGAGAGGAGTTCGGCGTTCCGGAAACGCTTCCGGATGACGACGCGGAGTCCGTCCTGTCGAACGCCCTCACCGAGGTCGTGGAGGGGAAACACGACGCTGCTCGACGGGTGCTTCGAGAGGAGTTCGCGACGCCGTGTGAAGAATCACCCATCGAGACGTACGACGTCGGGGAGGACCAACGGTCCAAGTGCGTGTTACACGGTCGGGAGAAGGAATCGGCAGCCGGTATCGTTCGTTGAGCGCCACCCGTCGGGCGTTCGCGTTCCGATCACTCGAATCAGCGTCGGACCGCCGAACTTCTCATCGGTACGAGAGAACCGAGAGAACAACGTAACGGACCCACGATCTCGCTGGCGGCGGAACGTTCGCTTAGACGGAAGTTTTAGGATGGGTTGGGTGTGATCGAAGACCGTCAATGGATCACAGCCAACTGTCCGATCCGAACGCGGAGTATACGATGCGCGATCTCTCGTCCGATACAATGGAGCTATCGAATCCTCGTGGAGGAACTCGGGACGTGGAGATCACCGACGTCCAGACGACGATGGTCGACGGCAACTACCCGTGGATCTTGGTCCGAATCTACACGGATGCCGGCGTCGTCGGCACCGGCGAGGCGTATTGGGGCGGCGGCGACACCGCAATCATCGAGAGAATGAAGCCGTTCGTCGTCGGAGAGAATCCACTCGACATCGATCGGCTATACGAACATCTCGTCCAGAAGATGTCCGGAGAGGGATCGATCTCAGGAAAAACGATCTCCGCGATTTCGGGAATCGAAATCGCACTTCACGACGTCGCCGGGAAACTCCTCGACGTCCCTGCGTATCAGCTCGTGGGCGGGAAGTATCGTGACGAGGTCCGCGTCTACTGCGACCTCCACACCGAAAACGAGGCGGACCCACAGGCCTGCGCCGCCGAGGCGGAGCGCGTCGTCTCGAATCTCGGCTACGACGCGATCAAGTTCGATCTCGACGTCCCCTCCGGTCACGAGAAGGACCGGGCGAATCGTCACCTCCGCGGACCCGAGATCGACCACAAAGTCGAGATCGTCGAGGCCGTCACCGAGACCGTCGGCGACCGTGCCGACGTCGCCTTCGACTGTCACTGGTCGTTCACCGGTGGCTCGGCAAAACGCCTCGCCGAGGCGCTGGAGGAGTACGATGTCTGGTGGCTGGAGGACCCGGTGCCGCCGGAAAACCACGACGTCCAGGAGGACGTAACCAGGTCCACGACGACCCCAATTGCCGTCGGCGAGAACGTCTACCGCAAATTCGGCCAACGAACGCTGCTGGAACCGCAGGCCGTCGATATCATCGCGCCCGATCTCCCTCGTGTCGGCGGAATGCGCGAAACGCGGAAGATCGCTGATCTGGCGGACATGTACTACATCCCCGTCGCGATGCACAACGTCTCCTCGCCGATCGGAACCATGGCGTCCGCACAGGTTGGCGCCGCCATTCCGAACTCGCTGGCCGTGGAGTTCCACTCGTACCAGCTTGACTGGTGGGAGGATCTCGTCGAGGAGGACGACCTCATCGTCGACGGCCGCATGGAAATTCCAGAACAGCCCGGGCTTGGACTCACGCTCGACCTCGACGCCGTCGAGACACACATGGTCGACGGAGAGACGCTGTTCGACGAAGCGTGAGTGAGTTCGAGTGGGATGGTAGTCGCACCCGACCGACCGAATAGAGCGGACCCGATGAGCGAACCGTTTTCCTCCTCGGTCGACTCCGACGACGTCTGATCGGTTTCCGGGAAGGATCCGGGGCCCGTACATATATGTTCGCCGAACGGTATCAACGTACCATGCGATACGTACAGTCGAAGCTCGACGGTGATCGAAGGCTACTGGTCGCTCGCGAGGGCGACGTGTACGACCTGACGAGCGCGGAGTCCGACCTCGGCTCGTTCAGGGATCTCGTCTCGGTGGCGCGTGCGGCAAAGGAGGACGTCGACACGATCGCCGAACGACAGATGGCGGCGGCGGCCGAGGTAGACCATCCTGAAACGGAGCAACTGACGATTCCGGTGGTTCCCGACGAGGTATGGGCCGCGGGCGTTACCTACGAAATAAGCGAGGAAGCGCGCCGAGAGGAAAGTGGGATGCCGGAACTGTATCTCGACGTGTACGAGGCCGACCGTCCGGAAGTGTTTTTCAAGGGGACCCGGCGACACGTCGTCGAACCCGGCGGACGCATCGGCGTTCGAGGTGACTCCGAGTGGGACGTTCCCGAACCGGAACTCGGCGTTATCCTCCATCATGGGGAGATCATCGGATACACCGTCGGGAACGACGTGAGCAGTCGATCGATCGAAGGAAAGAACCCGCTGTACCTCCCGCAGGCAAAAGTGTATGATCGATCCTGTTCGATCGGGCCCGCAGTCGTCTCGACGTCAACGATCGACGACCCGCACGATCTCGAGTTGCGTATGGCGATCACCCGGGAAGACAACACGATGTACGACGGGGTGACGAACACCGGAAACATGGTTCGAACCTGTGAGGAACTCGTTGCTGCGTACCGCAGACATCAGGCGGTGCCGCCGTACGCGGTGCTTCTTACGGGTACGTCACTGGTGCCCCCGGATGAGTTCACTCTCCATCCGGGCGATACGGTTCGAATCGAGATCGACGAGATCGGCGTACTGGAAAACGACGTCGTCGCGGTGTGATCCGCGTTCGGAGCCGATCTGCACATCCATCTCGTGTGTGGCCATCCGAATTCACTTCGGCGTTGTCAAATTAGTTTGTAGGATGTTAGTTATTACATTATACCATAAATATTATAATTCATTCTTCGGGCGGAGATCGTTGATACAGAATCCGCGTTCGGATATGGAACTATAGCCGGCTTTCAGAGGGACTCTCCGACCGGCTTTCAGGTCATCGGAACGCTCTCAGAATCGCAAGAAGGATCGCCATCAACACTGTGCTACACAATAGCATTATAAGTACTCCGGATCGAGTGGCGATACGATATATAAGCGGTCACTGGCGGTCGGCGCGCTCAGGTGAGCGCCCGGCGGGCGCGAGTACCGAAGGCGACCGACCGGAGCCCTCGACCGCTCGTGGCTTTGCCGTGAACGACGCGCGCTCGAACGAGGCTGGGGTGGACTGAGGTTGCGGTGCGGGACGGTGTGGGTACGAGATCCGCTCCTCGGCCGTCGTTTCCCAGATTCCTGCCGAGCCGTGGCGACGAACGGCGTATGGCTACCCACGAGGGCCGTTCCTGCCGCTTATAAATACGACAAGCATCGAGCCGCTCAATGCCAAAAATATCAAATACTAATATAGTATTTAAAAATATAATTTGGGTGGATGAAGCGAATACGGGCCCATAAGCGATCGATATGTTTTCTCCCACACCACACTGTCCGCGGGTATCCCATCCGAAAGTCGACGAGACGGTCGTTTTCGGGCATGGATCGCTTCAAAACGCACCGCCTCATCGTTCAATCCGTATCCGAGCGCCGCCGGTTGCCACCGCCCGGAGCGTTCCAGGTTGACTGCCAGAGCGGACGATTCATACCGAGCGAGCAGGAAGACTGCAAACGCTACTCCTCCAACGCTCGGAACGCCTCCATCTTCAGGCGGCGGTGGAAGTCAGTGATCGCTTCGCTGGGTGTTGGATCCGCGCTCTTTCCGACGAACCCCTGAACCAGAGCAACCACGTCCTACAGCGGGACGGAATACACCGTCTCCCATGTCGAGACGGGACCGCCGGTCGCAACCACCTCGAGCGTCGGCAACCGTGCCCGGTCGGGCAAGGCACCCGTATCGATGGCCGCCGCGAGCGCCACCCGCCGGGGAAACTCCATCTCGCTGTAGATCAGACTCACATGGGGATCGTACGCCGTTCCGGACGTTCCGAGCGCGTCCCGCGTCGAGTCGTACAGCTCGAACAGCTCGACCGATGGGTCGACGAGCCGGAAGACACACCGGTGTGTCGTCGTGGACGAACGGATCGGCCCGAACGTCACGTCGATCGGCTCGGTGACGGCCGCGAGCGACCGGG
>LFFM01000079.1_pt1 | contig 53889 bp, 33 predicted proteins | sample 643131 | NCBI WGS metagenome assembly LFFM01 (sample SAMN03777445, study PRJNA286221) | soda lake metagenome | biome: soda lake; feature: Kulunda steppe; material: water; isolation source: sample Tc-Br brine of Tanatar trona crystallizer | place: Russia: Kulunda steppe | collected 2011-07 | reverse complement strand
GCCCGCCAACCGGATCCTGCGCACCCGGGTGCAACACGTACGACGTCGCCAGCGGCTGCCCCCATGAAGGCAGCAGGCCAGCAGGCACGTCGGTAAGCTGACACCGCGTGGCAAACGTGCGGAGCCAGCGCTCATGGGTGTGCAGCGCCGGCATCGGCGATTTTTGAAGGGGGTCGACGGCACGGAACGAACAGGCACGGGCCATCATCTGGTGCAGGGACGGGGGGCTGTGTGGCAGCGCGCCGTGTACCCACACGGGCAGCGACAGACCGCCGTAGACCAGCCGTAAGACGACCTGCCCCCCCTCTGTCGCGAGTTGAAGGTGAACGGTAGCACTGTTTGGCAGGGTGGCATCGGCGAGCCCGACCTCCTCGACCTGTCCTTTCCCAGGTACGCGCAGCGCGCCCTGGTCGCTCACGTACGCCACCGTGGCCAGTATTACGCCATCGCCGTCCGTCACCTCCTCAAGACGGCCGAGGGCATCGTGGCGGTATCGGAATAGGCCTGCTCCGTCAAGCTCCAGCGCCTGCAGCCGACCAGCCCCGTCCACCTTCAGCGTCAACGCCGGGGCGCCGCCAACGTGCACGCCTTGCAAGACCCCATCACGATCGTACTGGAAGCTCAGATCCTCTGCACCTGCTGACACGCTGTGCACCTGACCATCGGCCATGTAGGTGATATGTCGGGCATCTCCGTTGACCTGGGCACTGGCTAATGCACCCGACGGCGTGTACGCCAGCGACCGTACGCCGCGGGGGCTGTGCTCCTCAAGCAGCTGCCCCAGGCCGTTGTAGCGCGCCGCATAATGTCCGGCGGGTCCGTCGATCTCTATAAGCCCATCCTCTGCGTAGGCTATAGAAGCCCACGCCGCGCCATCAGCACTGACGGTCTGCACGCGTCCGTCGGGCATGTAGGCCAGCGCATGCGTCGTCCCCGCGCCATCCTGCACCTTCACCAGCCGCCCTTCGCTGTCGTAGGCGAATTGCCACCGCCTTGCACCGGAGGAGTAGGAGGTACAGTGCCCAAAGGCGTCATAGCGCAGGGCTTCGCGACGGTCGCGCGTGTCGGATACCGCCGTCAGATGGCCTTCGCTGTCGTACGCAAAGCGCAGTGCTACACCGTCGGGCGGCGCCGTGTCCGTGAGGCGCCCCTCTGCGTCGTAGCCAAAGGTATGCGACGGCTCCCCGGCTCGCGCTGCGCTTACGACCCGACCTGCACTGTCGAATGCAACGCGCGTCTTCGAGTCGTCGGCGTCCGTCACTGTGCAGCCGGTACTCCCCTCCCAGGCCCAGCGCACTGTTCGTCCTTCAGGGCTTTCGAGCGATGTAACCCGCCCTCGGTTGTCCCGCGCCCACCGCCAGGCGTGTCCTGCTGGCGTCGTCAGGCCTTTCGAGAACCCACGCTCATCGTACGTGAGGGCAAAGGCGTGGCCGGAACCGTCGGCGACCTCAGCGGCTCGCGCGGTATCTGAGAGCAGCACCGTTGCCATCCGTGCCTCGCCATCAATCTGCTGAAACGTGTGCTCCTCCCCATCATGCCGCTGAAACGTTTCGACCCGCCCATCCGTGGCTGCATACCCGATCAGGCGCTGGAGTTCATCGTAGTAATACAGCTGCTCCGATCCGTCCGGGAAGAGGTGCTTCAGCACAAATGTGCCACCGGCATGCTGATACAGGTATTGCTGGCCTGTGCTATTGGTGACCCGGGTGAGCTGCTGCCGATCGTCGTAGGCCATGCGACGGACCCGGCCGCTGTTGCTCTGCCAGCAGGCGATGCACTGACGGTCATCATTGTACTGCGCGTAGGTGATACCGCCCACCCGGTTGGTATGGCCCACGAGCATTCCGCCATCGTACTGATACCGCGTCTCCGCACCTGCGGCGTCGGTCACGCGGATGAGGTGACCACGAGCGTTGTAGTCATAGGTCCGCACCCGCCGCGCCGCGCCGCCTCCGGGCGGCGTTACCTCCAGTGCCGTAAGCAGGTCGCCGGAGCGCCGCAGGTGGATGAGGCGGCCCACCGTGTCCGCCACTTGGGTTAGCGCGCGGCCCCGGTACCCAAACTGGACGTAGTTGCCCGCGCGGTCCTCAATCCGTCCCAGCGGGTGCACGCCACTACTTGCCAGATGCTTGGGAAAGATGAGTCGGTAGCCCGGCGCCCGCACAACCTCGAAGCGATCCGCGTAGTGATCGAACACGTAGCCCGTGCCCTCCTGCACAGCGGTGACGCCTTGTTGAATTGGCGTAAACACAACGTCTGGCTTACCTGGGGAACGCAGGGTTACGTGCGCGTCGGTCGCTGTGAGCGTGACGGCCACATTGAGCAGCCACCCCGTACCGCACCCGCCCACCCCCGCATGGCTGCTGTCATACAGGCGCGCTACCCGTACGGGGATGAACCCGGGCACTACGAGATCTTCCTCGTAGCACTCGGTGGCACCGGAGATGACGTGAACGTGGACTGGCATACAAAGACCGCGGGGCGCGTTACCACACCGGCTAAAGTTATTTGATGAGTACCGTAGGCACACCAGGGAGAATTACATTGATGGGCGGCAGCGGCACCACGGCGCCCGGCTCGCTCACCTTGTCGCTCGTGCGGCAGGCGGGCATCCCGCCAACCAGTACCGTGACGGAGCCCGGGGGCATGGTGATGCCGGGCCCGTGGGGCGTTCCCGGGCCGGCCGGGGGCGGCGCATTGACCATGGGACACGTGTGCGTATCCCCTACCCGCCAGGCGGGCTTGCCGCCGATGAGGACGGTCGGGCATCCGGCCCCCAGGATGGGCGGACCGTGTACCGTTGACGCGGTGATGGTTGTCGCGGGAAAGGACATGGATACCTCGCAGGTTGGATGGCCGGGGGCTACCCGATCTTCGTTAGGGAGCCTTTAGCGGATAGAATGCCACTGGCGTCAACATTCACCATGCCCGACCCCTTTACATCCACCTTGACGCCTTCCAGCTTGGCGCCGGCCGCTGCCAGCTCCAGCTTGGACGGCCCGGCCTCGGCGTTAACTTTCATCTTGGCCTTCGCTGCGATGTTGTTGGCGTCCATCTTGATGTCTTTCATTCCTGCATCGACGTTCACACCGCCCTGCCCTTCGACCGTGATCTCTTCGCCCTCAATGTCGATCGTACCGTTGCCATAAAGCACGATCGCACTCTTTCCACATTGGATTCGGATCTGCTTTTTCCCCGGACTGGAGGCATCAATAATCTGAATGCTCGGCGCGTCGTCGTTTTTGGCATCATCTGTACCCGTCTGCAGACGAATCTCTTCCGCTGTAAAGAGGTCGGCGCGCTTGTCGTTTATGAGTAGTTTGGATCCACTGTCATACGGGTCTTTCTTGTAGAGGGAGTCTTCGTAGAAGTGCTTGATGGTCTCCTCATCGTAGGTGCCCACCACAACAGAGAACTCCTCCGGTGTGTAGGTTGCCACCTTACCCTTGTTGGCCCGTGTGCGGATGTCGCCCTCTTCCGCGGCAAAGTCGATGTGGCCGGGATCGCCGTCGCTTTTCCCCTCCCCCTCGGTGAGCAGAATGATCCCTCCGCTCTCGTTTTCGAGCGTGATGGGGAAGGTTTTGGGATCGGGGCCAAACTCTTTGGGCGTAGTGGTCATGCTCTCAATCTTGTCCACAACCTTTTGCATCGCACGCCCCACAATACCGCCCAGCTTGTTGGCCGCTTTCTCCAACTCGTCGTCTTTCTCTTGCACCTTGCCTTTTGTACTGATGGTCACCTTTTTCTCTGCAGAGATAGCCGCATCGCGATCGGCATTCAGGCTAATACTACCCTGCGAGGCCACCTGATACCCCCCTGGGCCCGTGGTGGTCGCCATTTTTAACGCGGAGGCCATCTGGATTTCCCCAGCTGACTTCACCTCTACACCGGACAGTTGCAGAGCGCTGTAAGCCATTGAGCGGACACCGACTTTCGCTCGTTTGGCATCGTATTCTGCTGTCGTCGTAATGGCAGGCGCGGCTTTCTTGTTACCCGCTGCCTTATACTTTTCCCAGCGCGGCTTCGTCTCCTTCCCCTGGTCGATGTACTTTTTGATCGTCTGCTTCCACAACACATCGACCAGAAACTGGGCAATGCCAAGCGTCACGGACCGGGTATCCTTTGCGGGTTTCGGCAGGTCCTCGCCAAACAACTGATCGCCACCAAAAATACCGAGGATGTTTGGCGAGATAATTTTCACGCCGTTGGTGCCAGAAATCTCCACCTTGTCTGAGGACGACAGCGTAACGCCATTGCCTGTTGTGGTGCTAACACCCGGTGTGGGGATTTTGCCCGTAGCCATGAGGGTGCCTACCAGAGCGGCCGATTTCATGGCAACATCCGAGAAATTGTAGAACTGGATGGCATTCATTTGTACGTACATCGAAAAGCCATCAAGGACCATCTCGAACGTCGACTTCTTGCGCGACCCTCCCATTTCAAGTCGATGCTGCTCCCCCTTGGTCGCCAGGGTGATGTCAATGTGCGGTTGCCCCCCCTTGCTGGGGTCCTTCTCGTCATCGATAATGAACTTATGGCCCTGGCCCGAAAAGATGACGTTTTTTGTCTGAGAGAAGGTGACATTACCCCCTGGCGCTCCCATATCGGGGTTTTGTGCGCTTGTCTGTCGGTTGGTATTAGGCGTCGGCGCGTGGTTTTTCGGCGTCGGTACGGTCGAGAGCATCACCGGGCGGTTGATGTCGCCATCGATGAAGGAGACCACCGCGTCGGCGCCCTCTCGGTTTGGAAAATGAAAGCCGTAGTCGGGGCCGGAGTACGGCTGCGCCATCCTAACGGGACGGGTGGAGCCCTCGGGATGCGGGTTTTCATCGTCGTGATCGAAGCTCATCCGGAGGCGATAGCGGCCCTCCTCGTCTACAATGGCCCCGCCGTGCTCTTCAATCTTGGCGGTGAGGATGCCGGGCACGCGGGGCACCGGCGTGGTGCGCGGGGCGCGGTACGTCATGGCTGAAGGAATACACGTAAAGGCGCCGATGTAGGACGACTCGCTGGTCTCGCTGGCGGTCTGCAACAGCGGCAGCAGGTCGGTCGGGTAAGCATCCAGTAGCGTGTCCTGTTCATCGAACCCCCCGTGTACCCCGGAGCGCTGTACCCCCGCATGGTGCAGGCCCGTGACGAGGAAGCGCGTCTCGCCGCCGGGAAGCGCGGGGGCATCACCAGGCCCGTTTTCATCCCATAGCCGGGGCTCCACCAGCACGCCGGCCCAGAAGCGCGGATCGGTCACCCGTCCGCGATAGGCGCCGGCCTGGTTCGCCGCAATCTCTTCCGAACGGCGCCGGGCAATTTGACTCAGGCGTTGCTCCAGCCGGCTATGATCGCCCGCATCGTTGTCAAACTGTTGTTTGGTAGGATCCCGCTTCTCCTGAAGCCACTCTCCGTCTTCCTCATACAGCTGGTTGGTATCGGCACTGACTGCCTGCACCGACCCTGCCTGATGCCCGGGCTCTTTAAAATCCTCGAAGTCGTTATCCCACACCTGTACGCGCCCCGGGGTAAGGGTCCGGCGCAGCGTGATGCGATGAATGGCCGGGTCGGTGTCCAGCCCGCTGCCCGTCTGGTACTCTACTTCGGGCAGCTCGCTCGTCGGGTTGCCGTCGGTGATCACCAGCACCTCTCGCTCCTCCGTCTCATCCATCGCGAAGTAGTAGAAGATCCCCTCATGCTCCATCAGGCGACTGATGAACGCAAAGTCGCTTTCCTGATACTGCACACAGAACTCGCGTTCTTCGTAGAGAGCGCCCTGAGCATCGCTGCCCAGTTGGATCCGAAAATCTACATCCGACTGGAGGCCTGCCCCCGCGAGGACCGTGTGGAGGATGGCCCCGACGGTCTTATCGCGAAACACGCGGCTGCGGCGGCTCAGCGAGAGCTTCCAGAGGTGGGGCACCACCTGAAAGCGATAGAAGTCCAGCTCCTCATCGCCCACGTTCTTTCGCCCACCCACCTGCACTTCACTCACCAACCCATACACGGGTCGGCTCAGGACTTCGACGGTGTTTTCGTGCTTGCGGGTGCGTTCCTGGCGCATCATCAACACTGCCCGTTCGCCCACCGCCGCGTCAATGTTCACGTCCTGGGTCGTGGATACCGTAACCTCAAAGCGGTACAGCTGCGACATGCGCTCACGCCCCACGAAGCTGAAGACGTCCAGCTCCACATCGGCGTTGGCGTTCAAGAGCGAAAAGCTATAGTGCGCGGGATTGTAATTTCGTTCGCGCTGGTCCGTGTCCGAAACAGGAATAACTGGCATGTCGGTACGAAAATGTGGTCAGGGCGCAGAAAAGTGCGTCTGCTGAAGCAGATTAGTGGAAGACGTAAGTGAAGTTACCCTCCTCATCCAACCCCAGCTCAAGCGCCTCTGGCATATCCTCGTCGGCCATACGGCTGATGAGCTGGCGGGAGGCGGCGGGCAGCACGTCGCGGTCGATGATGAAGTCGATGTTGCGGGCGCCGGTATCCACCTGGGTGCAGCGCTCGGCGATGCGGTCCACCACGTCGTCGGCATACGTGAAGGCAACGCCATGAGCCTGCTTCAACCGCTTGTTGATACGGTCGAGCTTGATCTTGACGATGCCCTTCATCGGCTCCTTCATGAGCGGGTAGAACGGCACCACCTTCATCCGGCCCAGCAGCGCGGGCTGAAACCAGTCGGCCAGCGTCTCGTGGATGGCCTTGCGGATGGCATCGGGGCCGGGCCGCTCGTCTTCGGTGCAGACGTAGGAGATGGTGTCGGAGGCCAGGTTGGAGGTCATCATCACGATGGTATTCTTGAAGCTCACCTCCCGCCCCTCGCCATCCCGCATGAAGCCTTTGTCGAACACCTGGTAGAACAGGTTCATGACGTCGCGGTGGGCTTTCTCCACTTCATCCAGCAACACCACAGAGTAAGGCTGCCGCCGCACGGCTTCGGTCAGGATGCCGCCCTCGCCGTAGCCCACGTAGCCCGGAGGTGAGCCCTTGAGCTGAGAGACGGTGTGCGACTCCTGATACTCGGACATGTTGATGGTGGTGAGGAAGCGCTCGCCGCCAAAAATCAGCTCCGCGATGGTGCGGGCGCACTCGGTCTTCCCCACACCACTCGGTCCCACGAACAGAAACACCCCGGTCGGCGCATCCGGATTGCGGAGGCCCGACTTGGCGGTGCGGATGCTGTCAGCGATTTCGTTGATGACCTCATCCTGCCCCAGGATCGATTCCTTGAGGCGGTCTTCGAGGGCCAGCAACGTCGCGGCTTCGTCTTTCTCCATGGCGCCTACCGGGATGCCGGTCCAGTCGGAGACCACGGCGGCTGTCACCGCGGCATCGACCTCGGCCGTCACGAGCGGCTGCCGGTCTTCCTGCAGGGCGGCCAACTTTGCCTGATACGCCGCCAGCTCTTTCAGCAGCGCATCGGTAGACTCGTTGGAGGAGGCATCAGCAACTTCGCCGTCGCCTCCGGTAGCCTCCGGGAGTACGTCACCGGCTTCGTCCGTAGCCTCAGTGGCCACCTCAGCGGTTGCGTCTACCGTTGCCTCAGCCATGACGGTGGATGCTCCGTTGCCGTTCAGCTTGGCGCGCACGGCATCGATCTCGTTAACCAGCGCTTTCTCCTCGGCCCAGCGCTCCTCCAGCGTGGCTAACTCCTCCGCCATCGCTTCCTGCCGGGTCTTCAACTCGGCCAACTGCGCGGCATCCCCCCCCACACCCGCCTGGAGGTCATGCTGTATCGATTCGATTTCTTTCTCCAGATAGGCCAACTGCCGGCGGCGGTCGTCTACCGGAGCCGGGGTGGCGGTGCGCGCCATCTTGACGCGCGCGGCGGAGGTGTCGAGCAGGTCCACCGCCTTGTCCGGCAGGAAGCGTCCGGCGATGAAGCGCTCGGCCAGTTCGGCGGCTGCGCGCACCGCGTCATCCGAGATGGGCAGGCCGTGGTGGTCTTCGTACGCGCCCTTGATACCGCGCAGCATAATCACCGCGTTCTCGACCGACGGCTCATCGATCTTCACCATCTGGAAGCGCCGCTCCAGCGCGGCGTCCTTCTCGATGTACTTCTTGTACTCGCTCCATGTGGTAGCGGCGATCGTGCGGAGCTCACCGCGGGCAAGGGCGGGCTTCAGCAGGTTGGCCGCATCGCTGGTGCCAGCGGCGCCCCCTGCACCGATGAGCGTGTGGGCTTCGTCGATGAACAGAATAACGGGCTTGGAGGCCTCGCGCACCTCTTCGATCACAGACTTCAGCCGCTGCTCAAACTCGCCCTTGACGCCGGCGCCGGCCTGCAGCAGGCCCAGGTCGAGGCCGCGGATCTCAACCTCCTTGAGGCTGTCCGGGACGTCCCCTTCCGCGATGCGCAGCGCCAGCCCTTCCACCACGGCCGACTTCCCTACGCCGGGCTCGCCTACCAGGATGGGGTTGTTTTTCCGACGCCGGCTCAGGATGTCGATGATCTGCCGGATCTCCTGATCGCGGCCCGAGATGGTGTCGACCTTACCTTCGCGCGCCTCGCCCGTGTGATCCTTGGTGTAGAGATCGAGCGCCGTCTCCCCTTCCTGCGGCATGCCATTGGGCCCGGCGCCCTGCCCGGCCCGGCGCTGGTGCGGCGCATCTTCGGAGGACCCCGCTACGATGTCAAAAAACTCATCGCGCAGGTCATCGCGCTTGACCCCCTGCAGGGCATCGGCGTAGGAGAGGCCGGTGAAGCCGTCGGTTTGCAGCAGCGCGCCGAGGAGCGTGCCGGAGCGAATCTCGGACAGCCCGTGGTGCAGCGACGCCACCACCCAGGCTGATTCCACGTGCTGCAGCAGCGTCGGCGCGAACGCCGGCCGGCCCGTGTTGCCCGTCCGGAACGCTTCGATATGCTTGATCAGCGCATCCCACACGCGCCCGCTGTCGACGTCGAAGTGGTCGAGGATGCGGGGCAGGTCGCCACTGCCGTCCTCCAGTAGTTTCAGGAAGAGGTGCTCCAGCGTGACCTCGTAGTGGCCCCGCGCAATGCTAAACCCCACGGACGCTTCCAGCGCACGGGTGGTGTGGTCGTTGAGCTTTTGGAGGAGGCGCTTCAGGTCATGGGTAATCATAGCAGCAGCGAGGTTCAGTAGGTGGTGGTGCGGCAGGTGATGGGCTCGGCAGGGGTGCCCAGCCACGTATTGAGTCCCAGGCGGGACCCACGATGGCCCAAACGCAGGGACGGCACTTCCGCCCGGGGCAGCAGCAGGTTCACTTCGTAGTGGAGAAAATCGGGCAGGTAAAGGCGTACAAGGTAATCCAGGCGCCGGGCCAACGCCCCACCGGGCAGGAAGCCCTCGAAGCGTGCCAGGTCCAGCGGCCCGAGGGTGAGGCGAAACATGCCAGCGACATCCGGCACGCGCTCGCCGATGACCGCCGATCCGCCCAGCGTCATCGCCCGTTCACCGTGGCCCACGGTGGGGCGATAAGGCAGCGTGACCCACCGGCGCACGTTTTCGGTAATGGACACATCGAGGTTATCGAAGAGGCCGGTCAATAGCGCGATCAGCCCCTCCGCGTTGCGAACGGGTGAGGCCAGGTGCCCAGCGAAGGCCAGGAGCGCGTCGGGCTGCACGGGTGCATCGGGATCGGCCGGCGGTAGGCCGGTAAGTGCACGAAAACGTTGATGGTGGCGGTCGTCCGGTGTGGGCCTGCTGAAGAGGCCTGCCTGATACTTTTTCCACGCGCGGTAAAAGAAGGCGTAGAGGCGATGATTGAAGACGTCCAGGAAGTCGTGCAGCGGATCGATGGCCTTTGACCCGTCGGATAGCGGCTCGTACAGCGCGACAGGAAGCGGCGAGGCGATGCCGTACAGCCCCATGAAGGTGGCGGTCACTATCGCCCGGGGCTCTTCCTCAGAGGGGGGGCGCACCGACCGCACGTCGGTGGCAGGGAAGCCTTGCCCGGAATGTGGTCGCAACCACACCTGCTCGTCGGCCACCCGCGTGGTCTCACCCACTGGGGGCGCCTCATCCATGTAGGCCTCCAGCAGACGCACAGCCTGATAGAAGCCAAATCGGTAGCCCTCGTCAAACAGGCGCGCATAGACGCCCTCCACAGCGGAAGCATCCGCTGTGGCGCTTGCTGCCGCCCGTGTGGGGGCTACAGCATCGGCCGTTGTCCCGCCTTTGGCGTCCATGTGTAGGTGGTCCCTGAGGGAATGAGAATAAGCGTAAGATGCACGAAGGAATTTAGCGTAGCGTACATCGACAGGAGGTGACTCATGACCTGCCCGAAGAGGACACCTTCGCCCTCGTTCGGCAGATGGTCTTCCTGCAGTTCGATGGTGACGTGCGCGCCGCGCAGGATAGCGCCCCGGTGTAGCACTTCTTTGGGCTCCCACTGCACCGTGCGGATACCCTGCCGGAGCCGCTGTTGCGCCCTTCGGTCCGTCCAGTCGTACCACTGCAGCAAGCCCACGAGCGACTCGCGCTCCGCCACGGTCCGATAGTTGAGCGCCCGGTGCCCCACGAACTCCCACGCCATGTTTGCGCCCCGGTCCTGCGGCGGGCGACGGATGAGGGTGGGCGCCGTCAGATTGGTGGCGGCGACCCCGTTCGGGGCGTCTGGTCCCAATTCCGTGATCATGCCCTCCTGCAGACGCTCGCGGGGCAGGCTGCCGTTGGTGCATCGGAGGTCAACCGAGAGCGTCTCCTCCGTGAGCGGCTCGTCGGTAGCCAGCGTGTTAAGGCGAAGGTACACTTCCGGTCGGCCTGCCGGCCCCACGCGGCGCTGGGTGGTAAACCGGCGAGCACCGTTGCCTGTGGCGCCCGGAAGCCCGTAGAATGGCGCATACTCGTGTCGTGCGCCCGTTTTTGTGTCCGTCCCTACCACGCGCTGTACGTCGTACACCTCCAAGCCGCTCCCCTGACGATGCCCCGGGATGATGCGATATTCGCTCGTCTCGTGGGTGGCGCGGATCGGTTCGGCATCGTGCGCAAACAGGTTGATGGCTGGCGCGCAATGCAGCCGCACGTGCTCTTTCGTGAAGCGCTTCTGCTCCGGATACGCCCGGTCAAAATGCACTGTCACCTCGAATCTGTTGATGATGGCCTCGCTGGCCAAGCGGTCGAGCCCGTGCAGATCCACGCACCAGAATTTGCGCCGAAAGGAGAGGTATTCTTGCAGCAACCGGAAACCCGAAAAGGAGGCCGCTTCGCCCGGCAGCAGCCGCTCGTCTGCGCCAAACCCACCGGGGGTAAGCGCCTCGGGCGGAAGCGTGAGGGTGGCATCGCCCGCCCCTTGCTGCATGAGGGCCTGCCCCGCCTGCACCGTGATATGGGAGACGTGCTGGGTGAAGTAGCGATGCATGAGCGATGCCAGCCCGGCTTCGGCGTGGAAGTGGAGGCGCAGCGTCTCCAGGCCCAGCTCCTGCCACGGGAGTGGATTCAGAAGACGCAGCTGCAGGGTGGCTGTTGTGGTGCCCTGCGCGGTCCACGAGAGCGCCACGTCAGAAAGCTCCAAGGGGCGCAGGTGCACGGGCTGGGTTGTGTGAAAGCGACAGACCGTGCGCTCCTCGCCCACTGGACCCGAACGAAGAGACGTGCCACGTGCCAGGGTGGTTGATTGCTGCAGTCCCTCGGGCTGAAATCCCATCAGCACCAGCGACGGCACCGGACGCAGCGCTGCCGGCTCCAGGAGGTTGAGCAACTGTTCGCCATACTCCGGCACGTCGTCGTCCAACCGCTCGTGGATGCGCCCGGTCAGGAACGCAAACCCTTCGAAGAGCCGCTCCACATACGGATCGCGGTCCGTCACGCTGTCGATATTGAGCATGCGCGCCTGCTCGGGATGCCGTTCGGCAAACAGCTTCCCTGCTTCGTGCAGGTAGCGCATCTCTTCTTCGAAATACTGGCGAGACATAAGGCGAAACAGGTCAGTAATGAGACGCTACGCAGGGCGTTAGCGGCGCCCGGTCCATGGGTCCACAGACACGAGGTCGTCGGAGGCAAAGGTGGTCTGCAAGGCGACCGGCGTGCCGTCGTGCAGGCGGCCGGTGATGACAAACATAACGCGGAGCAACCCATCGGCGTCTTGGTGGTGACGAACGCGCACGTCTTTCAGGCGCGGCTCGTAATGCTGCACGGCTTTCTGTACGGCGCGCCGCAACTGATCAACCGACTCCTGCTTGCCGCTGTAGACGACAGACGGATCGGGGAGACCGTACGAGGGCAGGTGCGCGATCGTCTCCTGACGCGTGTTGAACAGCGAGGTCAGGTTCGACAGCACACTGCGAAGCTGCCACTCGGCCTCGGGTACCGCATGCAGCGCGGTACCGTCGTGAAAGTGGCCACGTAGTACGTCGCCAAGTCCTGCTTTCATGGGCATCCTCCAACGTGCGGGAAGGGAACGGCAGGTGGGCAACAGAACCCAAACGCCCCCATCGCATCGGCTGCGATGGGGGCGCCGGGTGTTCATTCAGGCGGTACGCGTCGAGGCCAACCCGCCTGCACCTCGGTCGCGCCTTGGGCTATCGCCCGGCCGTCCAGGAATCCGTGTACTCCAGCGAGCCATCCACAAAGAGCCAGGTAATCTGTCCGTACACCAGGTTCACCTCTTCCAGATGGGTCATCTTCTCCATCCGGGGGTCTTTGGTGTTGGGCATGTACGACTTCACCCCCGCGACCTTTACCTGTTCAAGGGTGTGGCGGAAGTACTCAACCTCGGTGCCGGTATCATCAATCTGATACCAGTGGAACGTCACCTCGCTGAGCGTCTGCCCCACGCAACAGGCACGGTAGAGCAAGGGGGAAGCGGAATCGTACGCCTTCACCAGACGGGCCGAGCCGTGCATGCGCACGCCCGTCAGTTTGCCGGTGTGGCTGTCTGTAGGAATGCGGATGCCGTGGTCAAACTCGATCACTTCCGAGCTTCCCTCGCGGTCTGCAATCTGCACCGACCCATCGATCTGGTTGCCCTGATCGTCGTTGAAAAATACGTATGCGGGTGTGGGCATGTCTCTTTCCTCCGTGTGCTTAGTTGATAGGGATGGGCGCCTTGATGCGCCAAATGGGTAAAGATGGGGTGGGTACCCCGCGCCGCGCCCGAAGGCCACTGCGCACAGAGGGGGTGGATACCGGAACGTTCAGGGACTATTTCTTGGGGAGTTTTCCGACGAGGGACAGGTTGATGTCCATACCCTCAATCTGGAAGTGCGGCATAATGGAGGTTTGCACCCGGAAGAAACCCGGGTTGTCTTCCACATCATGCACCTCTACCTGCGCAGCACGCAACGGGTACTTGGCGACCTGCGCCGGCGTGGGGTTGGGCATCTCGGTGACCAGGCCATTCAGCCACGCGTTAAGCTCATCCTCGATCACGGTCTTGTCCTTCGTCGCCCCAATGTTTTCGCGCTGCAGCACCTTCAGGTAGTGCGAAATACGGGAGGCCAGGAAGATATAGGGCAGACGCGCATTGATACGGCTGTTGGCCGTGGCGTCCGGATCGTCGTAGAGCTGCGGCCGCTGGGCCGAGTTGGCCGAGAAGAACACCGCAAAGTCTTGCCCCTGATAATGACTCACCGGGATAAAGCCCAGGTTGGCGCACTCAAACTCCAGCGTCTCGCTGATGGGCACCTCCGTCGGGATCTTCATCTGCTTACCCTTCCCTACATCGTACATGTGCACGGGCAGGTCGTCGACCTTTCCGCCAGCTTGCGGCCCGCGGATCTGTACGCACCAGCCGTCGCTCATGAAGGACTTCACCATGTTGGACGCAAACAGGAAGGACGAACTGCCCCACAGGTACTTGTCGTGATCTGACCCTTTCACATCCTCAACATAGTTGAAGGATTTCACGGGGTTGGTGTCAGGGCCATACGGCAGACGGGCCATGTACCGCGGGAAGCTGAGACCCACGTAGCGGGCATCCTCTGAGTCGCGGAACGAGTTCCACTTGATGTAATCCGCCGTTTCCATGTAGGCCGTCAGATCTGGAATCTTCTTCCACTCCTCCATGGAGTCTTTCCCGAAAAACTTGGGCCCGACGTTAGCCAGGAAGGGACAGTGGGCCGACGCGGCCACCTTGGACGCGTTCTGCAGGAGCGCTACATCTTGTGCCGAGCTGTCGAATTCGTAATCCGTCACAATAGCCGCATACGGATCGGCACCCGGCTGGTCGTAGGCGTTGGTGTAGACGTGCTTGTACAACGCCGACTGAATGAGCTCGGGGGCATCTTCGAACGACTCCCGCAACTCCTCTTTGGTCACGCTCAGCAACTCAAGCGTGATGTTTTTCCGGAAGTCGGTCCGATCGACCAGGTCTTTTAGCGACCGCCAGGCCGACTCCAGGTCCTGAAAGTCGTCGTGGTGCAGGATGACGTCCAGCTGCGTGCTGATCTTCTCGTCGATGGAAGCGATCAGGCTGTCCAGCAGAAACTTGTCGATTTTCTCCACACTGCTATCCATCGATGCTACCGCGTCGATAAAGACGCGCAGCGCAGCGGAGACCATCGCGCCACGGTCCTTTTCGGCAACGGCGCTCTGATGCTTGAAGTCAGAGACCCGAACGGATGCGTCCGGCATCTTGACCTCCACTTTGGAGAGGATGCTGTCCAGCAGGCTGGCTTCGCCTTCGGCGACTTGTGCATCAGGGGCGGGAGAGGAAGCTTGGGGCTCGGCCATAATCTTCGGTAGGGCTCTTGATTGAAAGGTTGGCAGCACGCAGACGGGCAGGGCGTAACCTGCGGGGGCCGCGGCTATGGATCAAAATCGGCGGTACGTCGATGTCAGGCATCGTCAGCATCGGTTGGGGCGTCAGCCGCCTCTTCTTCCGCTGCGACGACGGCATCCAGCTCACCCAGCAGTTTTTCGCGCAGCGCTTCGTCTTTAATGACGGACTCCAGCTGCTTCCGGAAGTCGCCCATGCTGATGAGGCGGTTGCGCAGGTCCTGCAGCAGGTTGCGCGTAGCCAGTAGCCGGCTAAGCTCGGGAATCTGCTGGGCTACCGCTTCCGGGTTGAACGAGTCCATGCTGTCAATATTGAGATTGACGCGCATGTCGTGGTCGCCGCCGCGCAGCTTGTCCTTGACCGTGTAGTTCAACTCCATCTCGCCGGAGGACATCACGTCTTCAAAATTGTCCTTGTTGAGGTTTACCACCTCCCGTTCCGACACCGGCGTATCGGACTCCCGGCCCAGGTAGTCGCCCATCACCAGCATGCGGAGGGGCAGCTCCATCTTTTTCTTGGCATTGCCCTTGGCTACCTCGAGGAACAGGTTGATGCGGGCTGGCGGTTTCTCGTGTTGAAAACTATTGGACATGGGGCCGGATGTTAGTTTAAATTAAGTGCGCGTATGGGGGGATAAGCCGTGGTATTAGATAACGCTATTCGTGCTGGTACCTGACAGACGTGTGGATTGAAAACCAATGAGCTTATCTTCCACACCTAATTGAGCCTTCATATAGTTATAGCGCGGTTCAGGGATACATCAGGACAGGACAGGACAGGTTAGTTTTTTATATTGCCGGTACGGTAGGGCTACTGTAAGCCGAGGGCTTGTGTAGCATCCAGTTGGGCAATGGCATCCAGCGCTTGCTGGCTTTTTTCGTGGAGGGCTGCTTTGTTAGCCGGCGCGGCTTTGCGCCCCAGTTCTGTGTAGCAGGTGTAGAGCTCTTTTTGCGCTGCCAGCGCCAGGTGGGGCTCCCAGGTGTCCAGCTGATGGCGGCGGATATCATCGGCCAGGTGCTCTAACAGGGCACGGGCTACCGCGTGCTGCCCGGCTCTCGTGCAGAGCGTGGCTTCGTACAGCCGCCGCCGAAACGCAAACCGGCGCGTCCCCGCTGGGGCAACCGCCTGCAGGGTCGCGAGCGCCGCTCCGAGGTCGCTCCCACTCTGGGCACGGGCTTCCGCGTAGGCGTCCGCCAGCGGATCACCCTCGTCTGGTTGTGCGGTTGTGCCTGACGCCTCCCCATCTGCAGCGAGTGCCGGACGCACGGTGGTGTCGATCCACTCTATCGTCAGGGGGTCAGCGAAGGGGGTATCGTCGGTGAAGCGCAACGTGAGGAGCTCGGGTACGCGACGCACCAGTACGGCCAGGTCCGTCGTCAGGGCGTCGGCCAGCGGAGCGTACGGGGCGCCCAGGCCGTCGAGCGCGCTGATGATAAGGCGCTGCAAGTCGAGCCAGACGTGAAACGTACCGTCCTGAAAGGAGCGCTCCCCTTCCTTCAGGAGGGTCTCGTGCTCGCCCTTCTCCAGCAGCCCGCGCAGGTAGGTGCAGCGCTGCTCCAGCGGCGGCTCCAGCCGGGTCACGCCGTTTTCGTTGGGCGGCGCGTCCGTCAGGATGTCCCAGCGCAAGCTACGAAGCAGCCGATAGGGCACGAGGTTGGTGGCGTCGGCATCCCGTAAAAATGTGGCGGCTTCAATGACGGCACTGCGGGCATCGGAGGCCGACGCGACCGCCGCCCGTGGACCGGCCGCGCGCGCCGGGGCCGCAGCTTTGCCCGGCGCCTCGCCAGGCGTATCGCCGGCCGAGGCGTCGGGGGCTGCCTCCTGCTCGGGTTCGGGTGGCTTGGGGAGCCGGCGGACCCGCTCGCGCAGGCCGTTCGTCAGGCCGCTCAGCGCTGGCGCCTGCTCGCCCAGCGCCGCCATCGCGTACGCCTGGATAGCCCCGCTCGTCTCCACGGCCAGCTCTAACGCCTCGCGCTCCTCGGGCTGCGGCGGGTCCCACAGCTCGAAGGTATCCTGCAAGCGATCCGACACAAACTGCAATGCATTCCGGCGCCGGATGGGCTTCTGCGGATGCAACCCCTCCCAGAACTCGCGCATCAGCGTGTGCAGCACCAGTAGGCCTTCCAGTGCGCCATCCGCCCCCTGAGTACGCGCCAGCGCCAGCGACAGGTAACTGGCCGTCATCAGGTCCTTCGACTTCGTCTCGAGGATGGCATAGCTCTTGGACACGACCTCGTCGAAATCCACCTCGCCACTCACACTGCCGATCTGGTTGATCTGCTGCTTCACCGCCTGGAAGTCGTCATCGTACTTCACGTCCTCGCCGCAGGGCGCATCTTCGGTGATGGGTTGCGCGACGCGATCGACGACAGGGGCCAGCGGATGGTCGCCGTCTACAAGCGGCGCGAGCGGTTCTACAGCAGTATCGGGCATGAGGGCGGAGTTAAAGAGCGTGAAGCAGGTCGTGAAGGGTCGCGCTATCATCCCGCAGCAGGGCCGCCACGGTAGCGTCCCGGTTGGGAGACGAAGCCTCGGTCAGGTCCGCCACGTGGTCGTCGGCCCGGGCGCCGGGCAGCAGATGCGGAAACCCGTAAGCCGCCGGCACGCGCAGCAGGCACAGCATCGAAGCCGCGTTGGGCGCGGCCGACCAGCAGACGGTGGCCTCCTCCCAGGAGGTCGTCGTAATCTGCGCGATGGCCTGCAGCCAGAACACGACCTGTGCCGTGGTCGACAGTTCATGGGCCTGATCCGGCGGGTACAGAGGCAGGCGCACGCCCATGCGGAGCGGCCGGTGCAGGGAAGCACTCAGGGCTTTGAGCGCGTGGAGCGCTACCGTGCCGTCGGCTGTTGTTGCCTCGTGGCCGTCCAGCAAAGCCCGCACGGGCGTGGCGCGGAGCGTTTTGTCCCACGCCGCATGTGCCCGCGCATCCGGGAGCGGCTCGAGATCACTGATGCGCCGTCGGAGGCCATCGGGGGTCGTGCCGTCGGCGACGGCCTCCGCCGTGACGGCTTCACACACCCGGAGGCCGCGGGCCCACCGCAGCGGCAGGCGCGGCAGCGATGCCGTCGGCAGGGCTGCGCGGGAGCGCTCGATGCCGGCAATGAACGGATACATCCGCCCGACGCGGTCCGTGCTGGGCCGAAACGCCCCAAGCAGCACGGACGCGCTGGTGCTGTGAAGCACATAGGTGGGCGGCAACTGCGCCACGCGTGCCTTATACGTAGCGCCCGCCACCTGTCGCACCGCGTAGAGTCCGCGCTGCACCCACGCATCGAACGATTGCCAGGCTGGCCCTAAGGAGCCGACCCGCAAGAAGTCACCGTAGCTTGGTATTTTCCCCAGCGCTGTAATACGCGGCGGCTGGGAAGGAAGCGGAGCAGGCACCGTTGAGCGCGGGTTGAGGTGGAAGTATGACGAAAGGGAACGACGTGCTCGGGTCAGCGAAGCGTCTCCGGCACCTGCACGGTGAAGAAGCCGCGGGGGTTACTGAAGGGGTTGGTGCTGCTACGGGCGCGGAGGTTGTAGCGCACCGTAACGCCCTGTGCCATAGGCCAGCGCACCTCGTACTGCGCGGCGCCCTGGCCGCGGACCGTCGCCTCTTGCAATAAGCGGAAAAAGGCCCAGTCACCGGTCGCCTGTTTGGGAGAAAGGCCGCCGGTGCGCGTCGACACGCTGAGGCGTGCTCCGGCCCGGCCCGGCCAGGCGTAATCCACCCACGGCCGGTTACTGCCCATGTTGTAGCTGCTCTCGCGGCCGTGCACCGCCAGTGTCACCTGCCCCACGGCGGGCCCGCCCGGCTCGGTATCCGGCAGTTCTGGCTGCAGCTCGAAGTCGAGACGCAGCGCCCCGCCCGTGTAAAGGGCTCGCCCGATGCGGTCGGCGGCTTCCACTGCGCGCTGGACTGACGAGGACACCTGCAGCCCCTGGCCTTCCCAGCGGCGCGGTGTGCCGATGGCCCCTCCGGTCAGGAAGGGATCCAGGCGCTCCTCCACAAAGCGATCAATCACACCGTCGCCCGGGCGGAAGAAGGACTCGAAATCTTGGATGGGCGTATCGACCGAGCTATTCACATCGAGGGGATACTGCCCAGCGAGGGTTTGCTGGAAGGGGCGGTAGACCTCATCCGTCCACTGCCGGTCGAGGTGTCGCTGGGCGGCCGTCATCACGGAAGCCCAGGCCATGCGGATGGGCTGCTCAAACAGGGAGCGGCGCGTGTCGCCATCCAGGCGCACCAGCGCGTTCTGGATGCTGCGGAGCTCGCGCGCCAGGTCACCGCCGTTGCCGCTGATGACGCGAGCGGCCACTTCGGCGGCCTGCGCGTCATCGGCGGCGGCATCGTTGAGCAGACTCGATACATTAGCCAAACTGGCCAACGCCTGCATGAGGTTGGCTGAGGCGCCGCCGGTTACGGCTTCCGGCGCGCGGAGATCGTGGAGGGCGGTAAAGCGCTGTTCTACCGGATGGACCTCTTCGGCCTCCCCGTTGCCCCGGCCCCGCATTCGGCTGGCGCGGTCGAGGGCGCGGCGGGGCGCCCCGCTCAGCAGGCCACGGACCCCGGAGGCCTGGTCCGCCAGGTCCCCGGCGCTCAGCCCGCCTTCCTCAGGAAAGGTCGTCTGGCTGGTGACCTGTGCCAGCAGCCACAGCACTGGCGAGTCGCCCGGGTTGCTAATCTGCTCCAGGCCCCGCGCAGCATCCACCAGGTCATGGAAGGATCGGTACCGCACCTGCTGCATGAAGCGCTGCCAGGCATTGGCGTAGTCGTTAAAGTAGAGCTGCATCAGCTCCAGCATCATGGTCTCGCTATCCAGCATGGCCGCCGGGAGCTCGTCCTCTGTGCGGCCCATCACCCAGTCATCTGCCGTCGGGTCTTCGCTCTCCTCCACGATACGATCCAGCACATAGCGCGCCCACCCTTCTTGGGTGAAGAATCCGGAGACCTCGGGCTCTCCCTGAAAGAGCCCGATGTAGCGCCCGTCCAGTGCATCGGCCAGCGTGAAGGGGCGGAGCGCATCCAGCCCTTCTTGCCGAATGCGCTGGTAGGCACTGGCGATGCTGGGCTGCTCGTAGATGAGATCGCGGGAACGGCGGACCAGCAGGTCGTCAGCCTCCTGTGGGGCCAGCGTGCCTTCGTGGAGCGCAGTCACGTAGGCCTCAACCAGGCCTTCGATGTCGGCGTGGAGATCCGTCCCGGGCCCTGCCGCGAGGCCCACCGTGCTATGCTCGGTGAGCACGCGGGTCAGAAACGCCCGGTTGGTTTCGTCGGCCAGGCGTTCGCGCTCATTACTCAGCAGCAGGTACGCACGCAGCCGCTCATACAGCACCTCCCGCCCATCGCTTGGAATAAACCGCTGCGTGGTTGTGTGCTGCATGGAGTCACGTAGGGCCTGCAGCGGGTACGTCTCGGCAAAGGCTTGCATCTTACGTTCGTACAGCGCGCGGGCCGGGCCGATTACGTCACCGCCGCGGTACAGCCCCAGGTACTGCAGCGGCGGGCGCCCGTCCCGGCGGTTCAGGAGGGATACCTCCGCTCCCAGTGCCTCCATACGCTCCAGATCTGCCGGCTGGGGCGGACCGTCCCACGAGACGTCGGCGGCGGCCAGCGCGGCCTGCTCTACGCCCTGCACGTGTCCCCGGCTGCTCAGGAGGGCGAGCGCCGTGCCGGCGATGAACAGCGCGAGCAGCACGATGGCGGCAGCGGCCGTACCAAACTTCATCAGACGCGCCCGCGACACAGCCTTGGAGGTCCGCTGTACCAGGTAGCGGTCGGGCACGATGACGTCCGTAAAGACGTCTTTGATGAAGTAGCTCTTGGCCTCCAACGGCGAGGGCGCAGCCTCCGCCCGCCCGGTGGGCAGCCCAAACTTGTCGGCGATGGCCTGGATCACCCGGTCGATGGGCGCCCCCTCCTGCGTCCCGCTCGTCAGGTAGAACCCGCGAAAGACCGGCGTTTCCTGGTACGGATTCGGCTGAAAGAGCTGCGAGACAAACGAGCGCAGCTTGTCCTTCACCGCCGCCACCTCCAGCGGGAAGACGTACACCCGGCGCCGGTCTTCCCGCTTCATGGAACGCCCCAGACGCACCGTGCGCTGGTTGATCAGGGCCTCGACCAGTTGCTCATACTCGGCTTCAAAAGCCGCTCCGGGATCGCGGCCCTCGCCCACCGGCAGCGACGCCCCCCAGATCTGCTGACGCTCCTGCCGCGTCAGCTCGCCGAAGAACTCGGTGAAGCCCTGCAGCAGGTCACACTTGGTGAAGACGAGGTAGACCGGAAAGCGCACCCCGAGTTGTTTGATGAGCTCGTCGATGCGTCGGCGGATGTTGGCGGCGTGCCACTCCACCTGCTCAGCCGAGGCTTCGGCCAGCTCGCTGATGCTGATGCCTACGATCACACCGTTGATGGGGCGGTCGGGCCGGTGCTTTTTGAGCGTCTCCAGAAAGGTGGTCCACTCCTCCGTATCCTGCTCCTCGGTCATGTAGCGCCCGGCGGTATCCAGCAGGATGGCCTCGTCGGAGAAGAACCAGTCGCAGTCGCGCGTGCCACCCACGCCGCGCACGCGGTCCACGCCCATCGGGAAGTTGAGGCCCGAGTTGGCGATGGCCGTCGTTTTGCCCGCGCCAGGGGGCCCCACAAAGAGATACCACGGCAACGCATAGAGCGCCGCGCGTCCCCCGCGACCGCCCAGCCGGGAGTCTTTTAGCTGTTTGATGGAGGCTTCGAGGCGCTCTTGCAACTGTTCAATCTCGGCGCGGCGATCAGGGCCGGCGCTCATGCGCTGCTGCTCGGCCTGCTGCCGGATGGATTGCTCGATGGCGTCGGAGCTCCGCTGCGCCCGCAGCACGTGGAGCAGCAACGCTACCACGCACACCAGCAGGATCACCACCAGCCCGATAAGCAGCGTCGTCGTGGACCAGTCAAACCACAGCGTCGTCCCGACCCACAGCGCAACCACTGCGATGAGCCCAAGGCTGATAAGAAAGCCGCGGCTTTTAAAAATCTGCAAGAACCACTGCATGGCGTCGTTAGCGTTTCGGGGAAACAGGGGGTACGGTTACCATCGGCATCAGGGGAGCACGTGGGCGACCGCTTCGATGGATTCTGCTGCGCTGCTTGCCACGCTCTGGATGTAGAAACTCATAGCGACGTAGACCAGCACCGCCAGCGCGCCGGCCAGCGCCAGGACGACCCACGTGGGCAGGGTGCTCTTGAACGCGTCCGTCGCCTGGTCGTCGGGCGCTCCATGGGGTGCGAGCGCTGCGGCTGTAAAGCCTGGCGCCTTCCGCAACTGATCGCGGATCCTCTCGATGAGCGTGCGCAGCTGTTCCTGGCTGTGCAACTGGTACTTGCCCTTAAAGCCCAGTGTCATGCAGAGGTAGTAGACTTCCAGCACTTCCGCATCGCGCTGGGGATGGTCCAGCATCTCTTCTACTCTGCTGAAGAACTCCTCGCCGGCATCGGTCCGGTCGTACAGGTCTTTCTGCAGCGGCTTGGTAAGCCAGGATTCTTTGTGCTGCCAGTTTGAGGAGAGGATGGTTTCGTCGATGAACGAGACCAGCGCAAAGCTGGCGGAGCGCGATTCGGCGGCGGAGATGCCCTGCCCCTGAGCGGCACGCTCGGCCTCGCGCAGGAGGTCCGTCAGCCGCTCGCGGAGCATGTCCGGCGGGCCGAAGTCTTCTGTAGCCCGCAACTGCAGTACCAGCGCAAAGCAGTCAGAATAGACCGTGGAGAGCCGCCGGACAGCGGAGGGGTCGAAGAGCAAGTCGGTGGAGCCGGCGGAAGCAGCCATGGCGTGGCGGGGGATGAGCGTGAGGTATGTGAGCCGCGGCAGCAGGGAAGCCGCAGGTAGCAGCGCAGACTATGCCGTCTTAACGGCAATCAGTTCGAAGGACACATCCCGGAAGTCGGGCGGCACGTAAAGCGTCAGCGCCTGCTCTTTGGTGATGGCGTCCCAGAACGGGCCCGTCTGCTGCAACTGAAAGTACGTGGCTTCCTTATCTACCGGCACGCCGCCGGGCAACGTGGTCGCATGGTCTACAGGAAGGGCGCGCGTGTAGCTGCGCAGCACCGGGTCGATGGTGTCGGGCGTGGCAATACGCAGCATGAGCGGCAGCTCGGCCGCCCGGCGGTGTGCCGGCATGGACCCGTTACGGGCCAGCAGGTACAGCTCGCTGCCCGAGAGCATAGCCGCGTCCAACGTGGCCGTGTAGCGGTTTTCGCCAGAGGTACTCATCGGGACCTCCGTAAAGTTGGACGGCGGGGCAGCCCCGCCCAGCATTTCCCGCACCGCGGTGTCGAGCGTGGCAAACGGCTCCGACGGCGCCCCATGGTCATACACGGGGAAATCGCGGACCGGGAGGGGCTTGGCGTCGGCGTAGATGGAGAGCTGCCCGCCGAGCTCCAGCATCACTTCAAAAAACGCCTCGGGGTGCGACGTGCCCGACGCGTGGTGGTGCTTCACCACGGGCAGGTACGTGTTGATGGCGCTGGCGAGCCCCAGCGCGGTGACGTCGGCCACCGACACCTCCCGCTGCTGCCGGATGCCGCGGGCCCGGGTGGTCAGCTCCGCGCTGCGCGTTACCATAACCTCCAGCAGGCGGCGGGCCAGACGCATGAGCACGTCGGAGCCTTCCATGTAAAGACACGGCGGGATGAATTCGTCCCGTAACTGATAGGCCCCGCTGGACGTGCGGACCACCTCGGCCAGCTTCATCGTGCGTAGGGCCTGTTGCGGCTCGCCCCCAAAGAGCAGGCGAAAGCGTCCGTGCGCGACCTCCACCGGCCGCTCGTCGGCGCCGGTGGTGTCATCGGGCACCGTCAGCGTCTCGGTAGTGAAGCGGGGCTCGCGGCCTGCTGGACTGCCGGCGCGCGCAATGTTGCCGCCGTCGGTACGGTGCGCAGGCACGGCGAGGGCCACCTCCAGCACTTCTGCTGTCGCGGGGAAGGCCTCTTCCACCGACCGCGGCTCGGGCAGCGGGTCGGTATCTGGGATGTCGAACACCAACCCGTCCGGCATCACCCCGCGGCAGCGCGTCAGCGCCAGCGTTCCGTTGGCCAGCCGGTCCCGGTCGATGCTCAGCTCCGTGAACCCCCACCCGTGGGCCATCGCCGCTTGCATCCGGGTGTGCAGCTGCTGGGCCACATGGCGGTCCCACTGCTGAAAATGATGCGGGTCGAGGGTCATCCCCTCATACCACACCACGCGTTTATCGAACTGAGCCATAAGGAGCCATCAAAGGAAGGATGAGCAAGGGGCACGGGAAGTTGGTTGGACCGCTACAGGGCCTCCGAAACGGTCGGTGCGGGATGTAGCGCCAGCCGCAGACGCCGCTCCCCGACCTGCACGACGAACGGTTGCCCTTCCTCCACTTCTTCCACGGTGAAGAGCTGACGCCAGTGGTCAGCCTCCGGATCGCGAAGATCGACCGCGACGGCGATGTAACGGGTGTTTTCGTGGATTTCGAGGGTGATCTCCTCCACATCATCTGGGTACAGCGTGCGCTCCACCTTGGGCACCACCAGGTCGCTGCCGAGCACGCCTTCATCATCCCGCCAGAAGGACTCGATCGGCGCCTGCCGGAAGGTGGTGCTGCTGGCCAGCTGGTAGACCCGCACCACCGCTGCGTTACCTCCACTGTTCATAGATGACGACCCTTCGAGCGATAGCGGTAAGCGCAGGGACTCAGAGGAACCGCAGGCCGTTAGGAAAAACGCCATCAGGAGCCCAACGGCCATGAGGGGCGGCGTACAGCGCGAGCTGGATCTACGGGAGAAGACGGTAGACATAAGCGGTAGAACGGATCGGACAGTGGGTGTATGTTTACGTAGCGCAAGGCAGCGCCGCGACCGGTCATGCAGTGGCTTCAGGTGGTAGCGATCAATCAGCGGCCGTCATGCGGGCCAGGTAGGCTTTGATGAAGGCTGGGCGGAAGATACGGCGTTCCACCACGGCCCAGTCTTCCTGGCGCAAGTCGTCGCAGCGCGCTGCAATGGTTTCGGCGGCCTTGGCCTGAGCCAGCACCTCAAGCAGCCGGTACAGCATGGACTCCTCGGCCATTTCCTGCACTACAGGCGCCGGGTCCACATCGTCCACAAACCGGTGCATGCCCTTCTGCACGCTGGCTTTGTAGCCATCCAGCAGGGCCAGTTGATGCACCAGCAAATCCTCGAGAGCACCTTCGAGCAGTTCCAAGCGGTGACGGGCCGCTTCGTCCGGCACGGTGGGGTTCAGCAGGTGACCGCGGAGCGCGTCAGCATCACCGCTATAGATGAAGGCCGACTCTTCGGATTGCATGATGGTCTGCCCGATGAACTCGTGCCGGAAGCGCCATGGCACCTCCGCCATGCGGGCCACCATGCGGAGGAGCGTGTCGATGAGCAGGTCGATGCGGCTGGCGGAGGCGCCTTCAGTAGACGGCACCACCCGCGGGGCCGATGGCTGCGGCGGTGGCGGAGCGGCAGGCTCGGGCTCCGGAGGCGGGCTGGGGGCAGCGGCCTCATGGGGAGCGGCGGTAGAAGACGAAGCGGGAGCGGCAGCCGATGCGGGGGTACCCCCCAGCATGGTGGCCAGCACCGCGTCGAACGCGTGACTGCCGGGGGGCTCGCCGAAGGCTGTGGTAAGGGCGTCGCGCAAGGCATCCTCCCGGCGGCTCGGGGCCTCGTCGGCGTACGCGGCCCGCATGCGCTGTACGACCGACACCAGTTCAGCAGCATCATCTTCAAACGGATTTTCGAAGCTGGCCGCGAAGACGGTGCGCTCGTCATCCGCACCGCTCGGGGCTGCGGCCGCCGGCTGCTCTGGTTGAAACTGCAACTCAAAGTCCCCCATCTTTACCACGGCGCCCGGCAGCAGCGGATAGGGCTGCTGGGGTTGCAGCCGTTCGCCGTTCAGATACGTGAAGTTCTTGCTGTTCAGATCCACTACCAGGCAGATCCCTTCCCCCGCCCGAATCTCAGCATGGCGCGTGCTCACAACTCGCGTGTCGTCGGCCAGCTGCAAGTCGTTGGCTGCCCCTCGTCCGATGGTCACGACCTCGTCCTCGAACCGGTACACCTCAGCCGCCTGATCTTCACTCGCACGGGAAACGGAAAGCTTAAACGTCATGGCAAACAGACCTCGTAGCACAGCCTCTTGGGAATAGGTGGACATCGCAGCATACGTCTTTCTTCGCTTAGGTACCATTCTAAAACAGATAGACCAGCGGCACGACAAGGAGAAAGTACCATCAGCCTGGCTTGTGTATACATAGCGTTTTTACTCGTGCACAGCGGTCATATGTGCTAAAGAACACCCTAACATTTGGCGTACGCCGGTCGCGATGTCCGCTCATAGGGGCGCCTACGGGGGCCTAAACCTCTCTCCCCCCCTGCGGTACAACCAATGACACGCATCGACCGGACCGTATGCCTCCATAGCCGAGCCCCGCAAATGCCATGACGGTACCCGACACCCCGCGCGCGTCCCGCATTGAAGCCTTACTGCGTCAGGCCGGCCGCTCGCCCCTGGACGGGCTCGTCAACATTCTGCGAGGGCCGCGTGCCCAACGCCATACGCTGCTCGCCGTCTGTCCCAACTCCGAAGCCGTCACCCGTGCGGCCCTCAGCGCCGCGCAGAAAGCCGATATGCCGCTGCTGTTCGCGGCCACCCTCAACCAGGTAGACACCGATGGCGGCTACACGGGCTGGACGCAGGCGTCGTTTGCCTCGTTTGTGGAGGCCACGTGTCAGCGAGAAGGCATCGACGTGCCGATCTTCCTCTGCCTCGACCACGGCGGCCCCTGGAAGAAGGACCTCCATGCCATGGAGGACTGGCCCTACGAAGAGACGATGGCAGCGGTGAAGGACTCCATTACCGCGTGCCTACAGGCCGGGTACCGCTTGCTGCACCTGGACCCCACCGTCGACCGCCGCCTGCCCGCGGGAACGCCCGTCCCGGTGGAAACGATTGTGGAGCGCACCGTGGAGCTCCTCCAGCACGCCGAAGACGTGCGCGCGCAGGCCCACCTGCCGCCTGTAGCGTACGAAGTTGGGACGGAAGAGGCGGGCGGAGGCCTGCAAGGGGTGGAGCGTTTCACCGCCTATGTGGATACCCTTGAAGACGCGCTGGAGACCCATCACCTGCCCCGCCCCTGCTTTGTGGTGGGTGATGTGGGCACCACCCTGGCCAGCGACCATTTTAATCCCGAACAGGCCCAGGCGCTGGCCGAGGCGGCTGAGCGGCTGCCGGCCCTCATCAAAGGGCACTACACGGACGATGTGGCCAACCCCGAGGCCTATCCCATCAGCGGTATGGGGGGCGCGAACGTGGGGCCCGGCTTCTCGGCGGTAGAGTACGAGGCGCTCCTGGATCTCGTACGGCTGGAGGCGCATCTGGACCACCACTCGGGGTTTCCTCAAGCGCTCCGCCAGGCCGTCATCGAAAGCGACCGCTGGCGCAAGTGGCTGCGGCCGGACGAGGAAGGCCGCGCCTTTGAGGCGCTGGCCCCCGAGCGGCAGCAGTGGCTCATCCGCACCGGCAGCCGCTACGTGTGGACCGATCCGGCGGTGGACGCGGCCCGGCAGCGCCTGTACGCCAACGTGGCCGACCATCACCCGGCCGCCTCGTACGTGCGCTGGCGCATCGAAACCGACATCCTGCACTACGCGCATCACTTTAACCTGATCGGACTCAACGAACAGCTGCTCGCCGACCTGACGCCAGCCTCTGCCGTGGCCTCGTAACATCACCCTTTATCATCGATTCCCCTCCTATGACCACCGCCATCGTACTGCTCGACGTTGCCCAGGGCCAGATCACGCCTGTCGCTGAAGCGCTCGCCAACCTTGAGGGCGTCAGCGAGGTGCACTCCGTGGCCGGCCGCCACGACCTCGTCGTCATCATTCGCGTGAAGGACGCTGAGGCGCTGGCGACGCTTGTGACGGAGCAGATCCGTGCCCTCGACGGCATTGAACGCTCTGAGACGCTCATCGGCTTTCGGGTCCATTCGCAGCACGACCTGGAGCACCTCTTCTCGGTAGGGATGGAAGAATAGCCCCCACCCTACCGGCTATGGTGAGGGCAGCGACCGCCCCCCTTACACCCAGCCCTTCTCCTCCGCCTCCCGGTACCCCGCGGCGCGGAGCTTGGATGCCGGGTTGTCGAGCTTGCCAAAGCCCCAGTCGTTGAATTGTGAGCGGTTGCCATTGTAGTCTGTGTGCGAGTCGCGGCGGATAACCTCCAGCACGTCGCACCCGGCGACCGTTCCCAGGTCGGCGGCCATTTTCCACGTCTCGGCCTTCGTGAGGTACATGAGCGGCGTGTGGATGCACACGTCTTCGTCCAGCGCCAGCGAGAGCGAGGTTTGCATGGAGTCGATAAAGACGCGGCGGCAGTCGGGGTATCCTGAGTAGTCGGTCTGGCACATGCCGCCCACGAGGTCGTGGATGCCGCGGGTGTAGGCGAAGCTGGCGGCCATCGTGAGGAAAAGCGCGTTGCGGCCCGGCACGAACGACGCGGGGAGATCGGGTGCCTGTTCGTGCGCAGCGTTCATGTCCTTGTCGTGCTCGGTGAGCGCGGAGCCCTCCAAAATGCCGTCAACGTTCAGGAGCGTGTACGGCACGTCCGCCTTTTCGGCAATCACCGTTGCCTGCTCGATTTCCACGCGGTGCTTCTGGCCGTAATCGAACCCGAGGGCGTGAACTTCGGCAAAGCGCTCCTTCGCCCAGAACAGGCAGGTGGTGGAATCCTGTCCGCCGGAAAAGAGGACAACGGCGGCGCGGTCAGTAGATGAACGCATGGGCATAGCGCACGGGTGAATATCAAATGAGCAGTGGATACGAACATACGGGACATGGGCTTCCATCGACCGAACCCTGCGCGGGAGAGAGCGTTTTTGATGACTGCTTTTCATTCACCGATGTGCCCGCCCCAGATGTCCGACACCACCGACGCCCGAAGCGCCATTGAAGACCAGCTCTCCGCCCTGGAGCGCGAGGCCGTGCAGAACACGCGCCGCTCGCTGAAGCACATGGAGCAGTACGGCATCCGGCCGGAGGGCAAGGTGCAGCTCTTCCTGCCGGCCGACACGCGCGCAGCCGACGAGCTCGACCGCCTGCCCTACCCGCACGAGACCCGGCAGGTGGTCACGTATCAGACCGAGCCCGGCGAATTCTCGGCCCTCTGCCCCTTCTCGGGCCTGCCCGATTACGCCACGCTCTACGTGGAGTACGTCCCGGGCGACTGGCTCGTAGAGCTCAAGAGCCTCAAATACTACATCGTCTCGTGGCGCACCATCGGCGCCGCGCAGGAAGAGCTCACGCCGCTCATCTTTCAGGATCTGCATCATGTGCTCGGCAACCCCGAGTACCTGCGCGTGAAGACGGAGTACAACGTCCGCGGCGGCATCAACAGCACGGCGGTGGTGGATAGCCGGGAGCAGTAAGCCCACGCGCATACCAACGCACCCGGCACAGGTACCGGACGTGCTCAATCGTGCGGATGAAAGCGCCGGAGCGCCTTTCGGACGGCCTCCTCATCGCCCGCAAACGTGACGCGGTCGCCGGCCTCCAGCCGGTCGTCCGCCGCGGGCACGCGGGTTTCGCCGTTGCGCCCCACGACCACGATGATACAGCCGTCGGGAATCTCGGCGTTTACCTCACGGATGGACTGCCCTACCAGATCTTTGGCCGTCAGCTCCACCTCCTGTACGTCATGCCCCTCGCCCAGCTCGTTCATCCAGTGGTTGATGGCGGGACGCTCAATCTCGTTGTCGATGGCATAGGCTGAAGCCATCGACACGTCAATCGCCGTCACCTCCAGGGTCTTGAAGGCGTCAGCGTTCTCGGTTTTGTTCACCCGGGCGTAGACCTTGGGCACGTCAAACTTCGCCCGGGCCAGCTGGCAGACCAGCAGGTTATCGTTATCGTTCTGTGTGACGGCCACCACCTGCTTGGCGTCTGCGATACCCGCGCGGCGCAGCACCTCCGGCTCCGTGCCATCGCCTTTTTCTACTGTGAATCCTGCCTCGCGTGCGCGGTCAACTGCCGCTTCGTCGTCTTCCACAATGATGACAAACTCGCCGCGGTTTTGCAGCCTGGTGGCCAGCATCGTTCCGACGCGGCCGCCGCCTACTACCAGTGTTTTCATGGGTGAAACCCTCAGTGCTTGAGCAATATAGCGTGCCAGCCCGGCCTCCAGCACGACGGTTACGAAGATGACCAGGAAGACGGCTCCGGTAAGGACCTGCGCCGTGACGGTATCGCCTTCGGCGGCCAGCTCCAGGGCAAAAAGGGTGGCCACGCTCGCCGGGATAATGCCGCGCGGGCCAACGGCGCTCAGGAAAAGCCGCTCGGAAATAGTGAACCGTGCCTCGCCTGCTGTAGCCAGCGCGATCACCAGCGGCCGGATCGCCAGGACGATAGCCGCCACCACGGCCACGCCGGCAGCCCCCAGCGCTACCATCGCGCCAATGTCAATCAACGCGGCCAGTGCAATGAACACAAAGGAGAGGACAATCAGGGTCAGGTCGCGCCCAAACGTCTCCATCGTCTCGCGGTGCGGGAGCTCCAGGTTTCCCAGGATCAGTCCTGCGGTAGCGGCTGCTGCCACCCCGGCTTCTGCCGCCACCAGTTCGGCCAGCGCAAACGCGCCAATGCCCGCGCTAAGAAATAGAAAACGCGCCACCTGCAGGGTCGCCTGCGGCACCAGGTTGCGCCCCAGTAGCAGGTAGATGACCCCGGCTGTCAACCCGCCGGCTATCATACCTACCCCGGCGCGCTCGGCGAACAGCCCGAGCCCCGCCAGCCCCCCGCCATCGCTTATCAGCAGGGTTTCGTAAATGGCGATAGCCGCGATAGCCGCTGTCACGTCGTTGATGATGCCCTCGGCTTCCAGCACCGAAGCCACGTGCTCTCGCACGCGCACCACTTCAAGAATAGGCGTGATGACCGTAGGACCGGTCGCGATTAGCAGTGCGCCTACAAGAAGCGACAGTTCCCAGGACACCCCCAGCAGCAGGTACACCGCCGCCGCTGTGCCCAGCAGGGTCAAGGCCGCGCCAAGCGTCACCAGCCGGAGCGTGACCGTCGCGGCCTCCTGCAGCCGGGACAGACGCAACTGAAACGCGCCATCAAACACGATGATGGCCACGCTCAACCCCACAATTACGGAAAGCCCGTCACCAAACAGCTCAAACGTGATCAGCCCGGCACCGGCCTCCCCCAGCGCCAGCCCGATGGCAATCAGGAACAGCACGCTTGGCACCCGGACCCGTTGCGAAATCAACTGCGCAGCGATGCCCAGCAGAAAGATGCTGGCGACGATGGGGAGTAGGTAGCCTTCCAAGGGGGCGGTGGGTCCGTGCACGAAACGTAGGGGACATACGCGCGACCTTGGGAAAGGTGCGAAGGGGTTCTATCGCCGATTGCCCCTGGAGGGACAACCGTGAAATGTCAAAGTACTGTGAATCTCCAGCGCATGGCCTGTTTCTACGGGAGTCACTGTCCGGTGCCAGGCTTTTTTTACACATGCAATGGATGGAGGGGCATTGCTTACGCGGGTATGGATTGGTGCAGCCGATGCGCTGCCTGCCCGCGCTGGTGCCCGCTCCGTCTCGTACGTTTTCTCGGATTCGTTCTGACCACATGCTATCCCTCCCCACCCCCCGCTCGTTCACATTACCTTATTCACTACTGACCATTGCCATACTGGCGCTGAGCCTGACGCTTGTTGCCTGCGACGACGACCTCGTTGGCGACGACCCCATTAATGGCGACCCCGATCCTTCCGTAACCGCTAACTTTACCATCAGCCCGGCTGAGCCTGACCTTGGCGACGAAGTGACCCTTGACGGTAGCGGCTCCACCGTCCAGAACGCCGACGAACTGTCCTTCGCCTGGGACCTGTCTACCCCGGCTGATAGCGATGCCTTGCTGGACGACCCGGACGCCGAGGTAACCACCTTCGAAGCAGATGCGGACGGCGAATACACCGTGACGCTGGAAGTATCCGCCAACGGCGCGCTCGACAGCGACAGCGACAGCTTCGATGTCTCCACGGTGCTGGAGGAAGAGGAGATCTCCAGTGATATTTCAGAAGATCGCACCCTGGTATCGGAGACGCTCTACACCGTCACCAGCCGCGTCGACATTGAGGATGGGGCCACGCTCACCATTGAGCCCGGCACGGTCATTCAATTTGAGCCCGGACAGGCCTTTCGGGTAACCGGTGATGCCTCTGCTATTGTCGCTGAAGGCACGGCCGAGGAGCCCATCACCATGACGGGCACGCAGGAGCAAGACGGGTGGTGGCGTGGAATCGGCATCCGGTCATCCAACAACCAGAACATCCTCCGCCACGTCAACATCGCCTATGCGGGCGGGAGTAGCTGGGCTGGCACCAGAGACGCCAACGTGCAGCTCTACTCCGATGCCTCCATCACGCTGGAGAACGTGACCTCGACCCACAGTGGAGCCGCTGGCCTCCACGTCGAGGACGATGCCGAACTACCGGGTTTCAGCAACAACACCTTCACGGACAACGCCTGGGCCGCCACCATCCCTACGCCCCTGATGGACGCGATGGATGAAGGCTCCTCCTTTGTTGGAAATGACGGGGACTTCGTGCTCGTCGAATCCGACGACGTAGCCGGTGACCTTTCGGTAGCTGCGCTTGACGTGCCCTACCAGATCCAGGGACGTCCTGACTTCGAGGATGGCACCCTCACTATTGAGCCTGGCGCAGCCTTCACTTTCGAAAGCGATGCCGCTTTCCGTATCAACGGCGATGCTGCTGCCATCATCGCTGAAGGTACGGCCGAGGAGCCCATCACCATGACGGGCACGCAGGAGCAAGACGGATGGTGGCGCGGAATCGGCATCCGGTCATCCAACAACCAGAACATCCTCCGCCACGTCAACATCGCCTATGCGGGCGGGGATAGCTGGGGCATTGTCGATGACGCCAACATCCAGATCTACTCCGATGCTGCCATCACGCTGGAGAACGTGACCTCGACGCACAGTGGGGCCGCTGGCCTCCACGTCGAGGACGATGCCGATTTGCCAGGCTTTAGCCAAAATACCTTCACGTCCAACGCCTGGGCCGCCACCATCCCTACGCCCCTGATGGACGCGATGGATGAAGGCTCCTCCTTTGTTGGAAATGATGGGGACTATGTGCTCGTCGAATCTGATGACGTGAGCGGCGACGTGACGGTAGCTGCGCTTGACGTACCCTACCAAATCCAGGGACGTCCGGACTTTGAAGATGGCACACTTACCATCGAGCCGGGGGCTGGCTTCATTTTTGAAGCCGATGCCGGCATTCGCATCAATGGGGATGCCGCTGCTATCGTGGCTGAGGGCACAGCTGACGACCGCATCACCATGACAGGGGTGGTAGAGCAACCCGGGCACTGGCGCGGAATCGGCATCCGGTCGGCCAATAGCCAGAACACGATTGATTACGCCATGATCGAGTATGCTGGTGGTAGTAGCTGGGGCACCGTAACCGCGGCCAACGTGCAGATTTACTCGGACGCCCAGTTGACGCTGACGAACTCCGAGTTGCGCAATAGCGAAGGCTGGGGCGCCCATGCACGCGATAGTGCTGAAGTTACCTTCAGCGGCAACTCCTACGAAAACAATGCTGAAGGGGATAATAACTTTGGCGACGAGTAGCGTAGCCGTCCCCATGTACCGCGCATCGTGTTGATGCCTTCACGTCAACCCCCTGGCCGCTTCCCGGTCAGGGGGTTGTTTATTTTGTGGCTGCGCCGGGCCGCTGCCGCTCATGAGCTCGCTTGAGGGAAAAGCCGAGGTTTAAAGGCACGAGCGCACATCCCGGGCCCCAACGATGCGGCGTATCGCCTGACCTGCGACACGGGTGAGGCGCAGTTCTTCCATCGCCGCAGGTTCCACGTCCGGAAGCACGCGTCATCTACGCATTGTATAGTTGAGGCAGTGACCACCCTCGTTTACTGGTTTTTCTACAACCTCTTATCCCCCATGCATCGACTCAAGCCCCCCATAACCCGCCTCCTGGCCATCGCACTTGTGGCCGTACTCCTGCCCTTTACACTCAACGGCTGTGGTACCGTGCAGGACGCCGCACGCCAGGCGGCAGGTGAAGCCGTAGGCAGCGCCGTGGAGCGCGAACTGGCAAGCCGCATCGCTGGCTACACCGACGTGATGCTCTACCAGCTCGCGCAGACGCAGGTGTTTCACCTGGGCGGGTATGGCTTCTACCCGGACAACTTCTCCGAAGGGGAAGGCGCCACCTGGGACCTGGAGACCCGCGACGGCGATGAGGCCATGTCGCTTGTAGCCGAGCGCGCTCTGCTGGAGCGCCTGGACGACGGCACGAGCTGGTGGTACCTGCGGTACCATCCCGAAGACCAGGATCCGCTGGAGTACGAGATCCGCATGGACCGCGACATGCGCGCCCACGAGATGTACTTCCGCGATCCTGAAAGCGGAGAGATCCAACACTACGAATTCGCCCAGACGGCGGCTGAACAGTCAGAAGCAGAAGAGGGCGATGCGAGCCTTGAGGAAGCGGGGCTGCGCACGGACTACCGGCAAATGGCCGAGGAGGACTGGGGCGAGTACCGTGAGGAGCGCGTGACCTTAACCATCGGCGGCCGGTCTATCGACGCCGACCTGCTGACCTACACGGTGAGTGACCCCGATGAGGGAGATCAAACCATGACGTACCGCTGGTGGGTAAACGAATCCATCGCTGGCCACCTCCTACAGTATGAGTTTTCAGACGATGAAGGCGGCCGCCTGCAAGGCGTGATGACGGACATGCGGGACGACTACGAGTCCAAGCTTCGGGCGATGTAATCACCGCTCAAGCCACGACGCAAACGCGCCAACAGCCCACACCATCAAAAAAGCCCACCCTGACTGAAGCCAGGGTGGGCTTTTTGTTCATCTGTGCGGTGCGGCTCAGTAATCCACCGTCTGTGACGTGGTATTGCCCTCCGCGTCGGTGACGGTCAGGCGCGCGCTACCCGGGTTGGAGCGGGTGCGGAGCTCGTGCTCGCCGGAGGCGCTGGAACCACTGACATTCGTCGTCTGAGAATCGAGGACGCTTCCGCTCCCGTCCAGGAGTTCGGTCGTCACGCTGGCGAGGTCGCCATCTTCATCAGAGACGGCCCAGTTCACCGTCGCACGGGACCACGGGCCAGTGGAGCGGGTCGACACGTCGAAGGTGTCAATGACCGGAGCGTTGTTTCCAGCCTCATCATCGTCGTCTTCCGGCGCGCTTACGGTGACGTCCTCGGTCGCTGTGTCCGTCGCGCCGTCATCGTCGGTTACAGTGAGCGTGATGGTGTACGTATCATCGGCGCTGTACGTATGGCTGGCGGTCTCGCCGGTAGCGGTGGCCCCGTCACCGAAATCCCAATCGTAACTGACGATTGTGCCGTCACTATCGCTGCTGCCACTGCCGTCGACATTTACGGTGAGATCCGTCGTGGTAACAGTGAAGCTTGCCGTCGGGGGCTCATTCGTCGGTTCGTCACCGCTGCCGCCATCGCCACCGTCGCCATTCAGCAGGCTGTAGACCATGTGGTTGTTGGCCGTGTTGGAGCTCGTCACGATGTCCTTGGTGCTATATTCTGTGACGGCATCGTAAACGGCCTGACTGCTGGCCTCTGGGTTGTTCTGCAGGTAGAGTGCAGCGACGCCCGCCACATGCGGTGCGGCCATGCTCGTGCCGCTGATGGTGTTGGTGGCGGTGTCGCTCGTGTACCAGGCCGCCGTGATGCCGGCCCCCGGCGCAAACATATCGACGCAGTCGCCAAAGTTTGACCAGCTGGTCTTGCTGTCGTCCTGGTTGGTGGCGCCGATCGTGTAGGCGGTTTCGGCACCGGCTGGTGAGGAGCCACAGGCATCTTGCGCACGGCCCAGGAAATCGCCATTCCCCGCTGCTACCACAACCGGCACGCCAGCGTTGTACATGTTCGCAACCGCATCGTCGACGGCATCGCTGCTGCCACCGCCGAGCGACATGTTGGCTACCGATGGGCCATTGGCATTCGCTGCCACCCAGTCCATCCCGGCAATCACGCCGCTAAACGAGCCAGAGCCCTGGCAGTCCAGCACACGGACGGCTACCAGGTTTACATCCTTAGCGACGCCGTATTCCGCGCCGCCGACCGTACCGGCGACGTGCGTGCCATGGCCGTTGCAGTCATCGCCATTCTGCCCATCATCGAACGCGTCGAAGAAGTTGTCGGATACCCGATTCTGAAATTCTTCGTGCGTGTATCTGATGCCGGTATCGATGATATACGCATCCACCCCGGTACCTTCAGCCGTGTACGTGTAAGAACCATCGAGCGGAAGCTCCCGCTGATCCACGCGATCGAGGCCCCAGGTGGCCCCCTCTTGCGTCGTACTCACGACCGACACCTTCTGGTCTTGCTCCACATACGCCACGTTCGGGTTATTGCGGAGCGCGTCAACGGCTTGCGCAGGTAGATTCGACACTGAGAAGCCACGGACCGCATGCTCGTAGGTGAAGCCGACCGCCCCCCCTTGAGCGGCGGTCAGGGCACGCGCTTGTTCAGGTACGTTGCCGACCGACTCCTTGAAGACGACGATGTACTGCCCTTCAATCAGATCGTCATCGGGCGTGGCAGAGGCTGAGGGACCAGCGAGCGAAGCATCCTGGGCAGCCGTCGGTGGGGTGTCGGTGCTCCCCGTCATGCTGGACTGATCGCACGCCGTCAACAGCACCAGCGCGGATACCAGCAGAAATGAGAGGATACGAGTGGCGTGTGCAAACATGAGAACCAGGGTGTGGTGGGTAAAAATACGATAGGGCCCAGTCACTGCTTGTGGGTGCTACAGAAGCGCCCCAGCAGGCGCGCCCAATCTTCACGCTTACATAATCCAAAACACAAACTTAACAATCAAGTTTTTCACGTTTTAATGCGGTTGCGGAACGCTTCAACTGCCGTATTATCCTGCGGGGATTTGAAATCCGTCGTGGTGTGACGTTACCCGTGGCTTGCTTAGCGTGTCCTCCGGAGGGAGCCCCGGGCTGCGCGGGAGCAGGGTCGAGCCCTCGGTGAGCGCCGGGAGAAGGGAAAGCAGTGATCGGTTTGGTTCAACTAATGGCGGCGCGGTCTCGGACGTTTTAAATCTGATCGGCCATGACGTGGACCTAATCACCCCACAGATGTTATCATAGCTACGCATCTCTGGTTACCATCGTACCAACTCCTTTACCTCCCACTGCTCTCCTTTACCCCACTGCTTATGCCTTCTTCTCCTTCCGGTCCGGAGCACGCAAGCGGGCGCTTGCGTGTCTTGGTCGTGGACGACCATCCAGCGATCCGCGACGCCGTCGTTGGAAGTATCCAGTCGCATCTGGATATGGTGATCGCTGATACAGCCGGTTCGTCGCGTGAAGCCCTCGAACAGGTCGAAAGCGCAACGCCGGACGTGGCCATCATCGATATTGCGCTCCCCGGCGATGACGGACTTGAGCTGATTCGAACGCTGGGATCCTCCCATCCAAGTGTAAAGACCGTGGTGTACTCAACCCACGACGAGGTAATCTATGCCGAGCGTGCGATTCGTGCTGGCGCTCTCGGCTACGTCATGAAAAGCGAGCCGACAAAAGACCTGATTGCGGCCGTTCGTGCCGTCACGCGTGGCGACGTGTACCTTAGCGCCACCGTCCAAAAGCGGATTTTTCATTCAGCCGCGGCGGCTCCACAAGGGGGGCTCGGGTTTCCCATCGACACGCTCACCGACCGCGAGCTGGAGGTCGTGCAACTGCTCGGGGCGGGCCGAACAGTATCCGACATTGCCGAGACGCTCGAGGTGAGTCCGAAAACCGTTGAGACGTATCGCCGCCACGCAAAAGAAAAGCTGGGCTATGATCGGATTCCCGATCTCGTTCAGTTCGCTGTACAGTGGGTCCTTGCGCAGGAAGATAAGGACTGAATGCAACGAGGACTGCCGTGCAGGTGCGGGGGGACGAGGCGGCTGAACCCCCCGCTACTCTTTCCGCCCCGCCTGCGCGCGAACCCAGGTGGACAGGCACTCCAGCATCGCCGGCGCCAGGGTTGTTTCGGTGTGAACGTACTCGTCGGGCAAGCCGGTGGTCGCTGGCTGAAACAGGTGGTTGAGCCCGTCCATCACCTCTACGGTCGCCTCCGCGCTTGAGCTTGCGTCAAGGGCCGCCTGCATGGGGCCGGCGTTTTGTACGGGCGGCACCTGCAGGTCGAGGCTGCCATACAGCGCCAGCACGGGGACGTCGAGCTGGGTCAGCGCTGGCTGCGGATCGTGGGTCAGAAAAAAGCTAAACCAGGGGGAGGTGAGCTGTTCGACCTGGGCCTGCACCTGCGCCTCGCTCATGCCCTGCGCGCTGAGCGCCGTGCGCAATTCCACCCGCGCGGTGTCCGCCGCCGGTGCCTGCTTCGCCGCATCCAGCAACGCCCGCTGCGAGGCGCGCGTGGAGGGTACCATCGCGTCAGGCAGCCCTTGCGCTGCTGCGATGGCGACCACCTGCTCTTCCAGCAGCTCATCGCCCGGCACGCTTGGCGCCGCCAGCAGCCCGATGAACGCTACCGGCGTGTGCTCCGTGTGCACCAACGGCGCGACCAGACCTCCTTCGCTGTGCCCCATGAGCCCGATCGCGTCTGCGGCGATCGCCGGATGTGCCTGCAGAAAGCGCACCCCCGCAGCAGCGTCGCGCGCAAACGCCGCCGAAGTAACCGCCGGCCAGGGGGTCCCTTCCGAGGCCCCGACGCCCCGCTCATCATACCGCAGCACCGCTATCCCCTGCCGCGTGAGGTGATCAGCCAGCACCAGAAACAGCTTGTGCCCAAACACCTCCGCATCACGATCCAGCGGACCCGAGCCCCCGATGAGCACCACCGCCGGGTGTGGGCCGTCAGCATCGGGTAGGGTGAGCGTGCCCGCCAGCGTCAGGTGATCGGTTTCGTTTGTGAACGTCACCTCCCGCGTCTCATACGGATAGGGCGGCTCGGGATGCTGCGGGCGTGCCGGGTCGGTGGGCGTCGCTGCTGGGTCGGCCTGCGTCAGCGTCAGGGGCAGCGTCATCCCCCGCTGGGACAACTCGCCGGTTAGGGTGCTCTGGTCAACAGCGAGCATGCCTTCGAAGCGACCGCCGATCTGCGCGATCTCCAGCACGATGCGCTCATTCGTCACTTCAATCTCGGAGATGGGTATACCGAGGGGCGACTGATCGGGGCTGTACGTCATTCCCGTCAGCGCGCCCGCTTCTTCCTGAATATCGAAGATCAGCCGGATCGCCTGCCCGCCAACGTCGAGCGCCCCCTCCCACGTGCCGACGAACGCGTCCTCCGGAGGGGCATGGTCAGCGGGCGCCTCTTGGGCGTGCGCCGGCGTTGGGCCACGCAATACAAGGACGAAAGCGAGCAACAGGGGAAGAGCGTACAGGCGCATGGGCTGTGCGGAGAAGCGGTATGGAGCAGGGGACGGGGCAACCGGTAGCTCTTCTCTACGGAACGCGAGACGGCAGGGTTACGGCCAGCGACGCAGTCCGCCGCTCCCCTATGGCCCTGCCGGGTCACTGCAAATCCCCACCGCCACGCGTTGGCAGCGCCGTCTCGCCCGTGAGGTAGCGGTCCACCGTGCGGGCACACTCGCGGCCATCGGCGATGGCCCACACCACGAGCGAGGCCCCGCGCGTGGCGTCACCTGCGGAGAAGACGCCGGGCTTGGGGGTCGTGTAATCGTTCTCCGTCGCCACACGGCCCCGCTCGTCGAGAGGCACGTCCAGCGGATCCAGCAGCGCCTCCCGCTCCGGGCCTTCGTAGCCAATGGCCAGCAGCACGAGGTCGGCCTTGCGCACGTGCTCCGTCCCGTCGATGCGCTCCTTCCGTCGGCGGCCGTTGTCGTGGTGCCACCGTACCTCCGCGCAGCGCACGCCCTCCACCCGATCGGTACCCTCGAACGCTACCACGTCGGTAGTCCAGACGCGCTCCACGCCTTCCTCATGCGAGATGCTGACGGTAAGGGTGCCCGGCTCCAAGGGCCAGGGACGCTCCGGCGGACGCTCGGTAGGTGGGGGCGGGCCGTGCGTGATGTTGGTGATGGAAGCCGCCCCCTGCCGGTGCGCGGTGCCGATGCAGTCGCTGGCGGTGTCGCCGCCGCCCAGCACAATCACATCTTTGCCTGCCGCATTGATTTCCGGGAGGTAGTCCAGGTCTGGCGTTGAGGCGTCGTCGAGCGCGCTGGTATGGCGGTGCAGGTACGGCCACGCAAAGTGCACACCCGCCAGATCCCGCCCCGGCACGTCCAGATCGCGCGGCCGCAGGGCGCCAATGCAGAGCACTACCGCATCAGCTTCTGCGTGCAGCGCCTCGATGGATACGTCGGTGCCGACCTCCACGCCACAGGCAAAGCGGATGCCCTCGGCTTCCAGCAGGTCAAGGCGGCGGTCGATGACGGCGTGGGGCAGCTTAAACGCCGGCACGCCGCTGCGGAGCAGGCCGCCCGGACGCGCATCCCGCTCGTACACGGTGACGGTGTGCCCGGCCCGGTTCAGCTGCTGCGCGCAGGCCAGCCCGGCCGGACCGGAGCCCACCACCGCCACGCGAAAATTCGTGCGTACATCTGGTGGACGGGGCTGAATCCATCCCTTATCGAACGCGTGCTCCACGATGGCTTGCTCGATCTGCTCGATCGCCACGGGCGCCGCCACCAGCCCGGCTACGCAGGCCGACTCGCACGGGGCGGGACAGATCCGCCCGGTAAACTCGGGGAAGTTGTTGGTGGCCGCCAGCTGCTCGTAGGCCGCACGCCAGTCGCCCTCACTCACGAGCATATTCCAGTCGGGGATGCGATTGCCCAGCGGGCAGCCCGACTGGCAGAACGGCACGCCGCAGTCCATACACCGATGCGCCTGCTCGCGCGCCTGGTCATCGATCACTGGCAGGTACACCGGGGCGTTGTCCTGCACGCGTTCCTCAACGGGGCGCTTCTGTAGGTCTTCGCGCGGCTGGTGCAGAAAGGCTTTGGGATTCGGCATGGGATCGGGACGCGGCGATACGAACGGACGAAAGGAGATGCGGCGCTGTGGAACGCTATGGGGCGACGGCCGCAACGCCAGCAGGAGCGGGCGTTTCGGAGGATGCGGCCTCCAGGTCATCGAACGGGGTGCCCTCTTGCAGGGCTTCTTTGAAGGCTTTCGGGAAGACCTTGACAAAGGACGATAGCGCCTCAGGCCAGGTGGTGAGCACCTCGGCGGCTACCGGGCTGTCGGTGGCGGCATGGTGGGCTTCGAGCAGGGTGCGGATGCGGTCGGCATCGGCCGAGCCAGGCTCCACCGCGTGGAGGTCCACCATGCCGGTGTTGCAGCGGTCAGCAAAGGTCTCCTCGGGATCCCACACGTAGGCCAGGCCCCCGCTCATCCCTGCGGCAAAATTGCGCCCGGTAGGCCCGAGCACCACCACGCAGCCGCCGGTCATGTATTCACAGCCGTGGTCGCCGACGCCCTCCACCACCGCTTCGGCCCCGCTGTTGCGCACAGCGAAGCGCTCGCCGGCCTGTCCGCGGCAGAGCAGCGTGCCGCTTGTCGCGCCATAGAGCGCAACGTTGCCCGCCACGGTGGCATCTTCCGGCCGGTACCCGGCGTCTTCCGGGGGCCGCAGCACGATCCGCGCCCCCGAGAGCCCTTTGCCCAGGTAGTCGTTGGCGATGCCGCGCACATCAAACGTGAGGCCCTGCATCCCGAACGCCGCAAAGCTCTGCCCTGCGGTCCCCCGGCAGCGCACGGTGAGGGTGTCGTCGGGCAGGCCCTCTGCCCCATGCGCCTGCACGATCTCCCGGCTGAGCAACGTGCCCACCGTGCGATCGCGGTTGGAGATGGCTGTGTCGATCGTCGTGGGGGTGCCTTCCTTCAGGGCCGGTGCGGCCTGGGCGATGAGCGTGTGGTCAAGCGCGTCGTCCAGGCCGTGGTCCTGCGACGTGGCGGCCGCATCGGTGCGGAGGGCGATGGGGACGTGCGTCTGCGTGAGGAGCGACCCGAGCTCCAGCCCGCGGGCGTACGCTTCGGGGTCGGGCAGCAGGCGGTCCGTGCGGCCGATCATCTCATCAAACGTGCGCATGCCCAGCCGGGCCATGTAGCCGCGCACTTCTTCGGCCACGAGGTAAAAGTAGTTGATGACCTGCTCGGGCGTCCCGTTGAACTTCTCGCGCAGCTCCGGATCCTGCGTGGCAATCCCTACCGGGCACGTGTTCAGGTGGCACTTGCGCATCATGATGCACCCCAGCGAAATCAGCGGCGCGGTGGAGAACCCGAACTCCTCCGCCCCAAGCAGCGCCCCCACCACCACGTCGCGCCCGGTGCGGAGGCCGCCGTCGGTTTCCAGCGACACGCGGTTGCGCAGCCCCTGCGTGACCAGCATCTGATGCGCGTCCGCGAGGCCCATCTCCCAGGGCAACCCGGCATGCATGATGGAGGTCTGCGGCGAGGCCCCCGTGCCACCGCTGTGGCCGCTGATGAGGATGTGGTCGGCCTTGGCCTTGGCCACCCCGGCAGCCACCGTGCCCACGCCGGCCTCACTCACCAGCTTCACGCTGATGCGCGCCTCCGGGTTGGTGTTCTTCAGATCATAGATGAGCTGCGCCAGGTCCTCAATGGAATAGATGTCATGATGCGGCGGCGGCGAAATGAGGGGCACGCCCGGCATCGAAAAGCGCACCTCGGCAATCCAGGGGTACACCTTCTCCCCCGGCAACTGCCCGCCCTCCCCCGGCTTCGCACCCTGCGCCATCTTAATCTGGATCTCGTCGGCGCTGGTGAGGTAGGGCAGCGTGACGCCGAAGCGCCCGGAGGCCACCTGTTTGATAGCGCTCCGCGCCGGATGGTCGTCCGGATAGCGATCCGGGTGCTCCCCGCCCTCGCCCGTGTTGCTGCGGCCCTGGAGCTGGTTCATCGCCTCAGCCAGCGTGCGGTGCGTCTCATCGCTGATGGAGCCATACGACATCGCGCCCGTCTTGAAGCGCTGCACGATGGACGTCCACGGCTCCACCTCGTCAATGGGGCAGGCGCTCCCGTTCGCCTCCACAATCTGCAGGAGGCCGCGCAGGTCGTGCGCCTCGGTCCCGGTGCGGTTGACCTCCGCGGCAAACGCCTCGTAGCGCGCGGTGTCGGCCTCGCTGCTGCGGGTGGCGTGTTGCAGCGAGGCGATGGCTTTGGGCGAGAGGGCATGCGCCTCGCCGTTGCGCCGCCAGCGGTAGCGTCCGCCCACGTCAAGCTCGGAAGGCGCATTGGAGGCCGACGGGTAGCCCTGCGCGTGCCGGGCCCGGGCGGCGGCCTCAATCGCCGGCAGCCGCGCGCCCCCAATGCGGCTCGGGGTGTTGGTGAAGTAGGTATCCACCACGTCCGCATGCAGCCCGACCGCCTCGAAGATCTGGGCGCCCTGATAGCTTTGCAATGTAGAGATGCCCATCTTTGACATCACCTTGAGGATGCCCTTGCCGAGCGCTTTCCGGTACTGCGCCGCCGCCACATCCGGTGTGCCGTCCACAGTGGCAGTCGCTGCCAGATGACGTACGGTGGCGAGCCCTCCGCGGGGGCAGATCGCTTCCGCGCCGTAGCCCAGGAGGCAGCACAGGTGGTGCACCTCACGCGGCTCCCATCCATCCACCAGCAGACTCACCCTCGTGCGGGTGCCGGCGCGAATCAGGTGGTGGTGCAGGCCCGCCACCGCCAGCAACATAGGCATCGGGAAGCGCTCGGGGGAGACGCTTTGGTCGGACACGATCAACAGCTCCGCTCCGTCGCGCAGCGCTGCATCGGCATCGGCGAACAGCCGGTTGAGGGCTGCCTGCAGGTTGCTGGCGCAGGCCACCGTGGCATCCAGCGTGGTACAGGCCATATCGCTGGCACGCAGTCGCTTCAGGTGGGCCGGCGTCAGGACCGGATCCTCCAGGCGGAGGACGTCCGCATGCTCAGGGGTCTCCTCCAGCAGACTTTTCTCAGGGCCGAGGTAGGTGTAGAGGCTGGTGACGAGCGCCTCGCGGATGGCATCCAACGGCGGGTTCGTAACCTGCGCGAAGAGCTGCCGGAAATAGTCGTAGAGCAGCCGGGGCCGCTCGCTGAGCATGGCCAGTGGCGTGTCGTCGCCCATCGACCCGATGGGCGCTTTCCCGGCCGTTCCCATGGGCCCGAGGAGCATGTCGAGGTCTTCCTGCGTGTAGCCGAACGTGCGGAGCCTCTGGTACAGCGCGTCGGTGTCGAGGGCGTGATCTTCGGCCGTACCGTTGGTGGCTGCCGGGTCCGGCAGGTCGTCGACCGTGCGAAGATGGGCTTCCACCCAGGCCCGGTACGGTTGCTTCTCGGCCAGGCCCGTGACGATATCCCCGTTGGCGAGAAGCGCCCCAGCCGAAAGGTCCACCACCGTCATGTCGCCCGGCCCCAGGCGCTGCTGCTGCACGATTTGCGCGTCTGGCACGTCGAAAGCCCCGGCTTCCGAGGCCATCACCACGCGGCCGTCGTCGGTGACGAGGTAGCGGGCCGGGCGCAGACCGCTGCGGTCGAGCACGGTGCCAATGTGGGTGCCATCGGCAAACGCGATAGCGGCTGGCCCATCCCACGGCTCCGTGAGGCAGGCGTGGTACTGGAAGAACGCCCGTTCGTCGGGAGAGAGCCGGGAGTCCCGCTCCCAGGCCGGCGGCACGAGCATGCGGAGGGCGTGGGGCAGCGAGCGCCCGCTGTGCAGCAGCACCTCCGCGGCGCTGTCCAGAATGCACGAGTCGCTGGCGTTGAGGTCCAGCACCGGGCGGATGCGGTCCACCGCTTCACCAAACGGATGCGCGCCAAACTGTGCCTCGCGGGCCCGCATCCGGTTGACGTTGCCGCGCAGCGTGTTGATTTCCCCGTTGTGGCAGAGCCGCCGGAACGGCTGCGCCAGCGACCACTGAGGAAGGGTGTTAGTGCTGAAGCGGGCATGCACGAGCGCATACGCACTGGCCAGGGCCGCATCGGATAGGTCGGGGAAGTAATGGCGCAACTGCCCAGCCGTCAGCATGCCCTTATACACTACGGTCTGCGCCGACAGGCTCGCCACGTGGATGGTGGCGGCGGCTTCGGGCAGGCGCGCCATGATTTGCCGCTCGATGCTGCGGCGGGCCACGTACAACTTCCGCTCGAACGCCTGGTCATCGGATACAGCCGCTGTGGGCACCACCACGCATTGCATGATCGCCGGCTCGTTCTCCGTGGCTACATTGCCCAGCACCCCCGCCTCGGTGGGCACCCGCCGCCACCCCCGCACCGACAGCTGGTCGGCTTGCAACGTTGCTTCGGCCAGCTTCATACAGGCCGCACGCAGCAGCTCGTCCTGAGGCAAAAACAGCGTGCCCACGCCATACGCCCCGGGGGCCGGAAGATCCACAGCTTGTGCCGCTGCCCAGTCCCGGAAGAATGCATCTGGGATCTGCAGCAGCAGCCCCGCCCCGTCGCCCGTGGTGCCATCGCAGCCGCAGGCCCCGCGGTGCTCCAGCTGCTCCAGGACGGAGAGGCCTTCGTCAATCGCTGCATGCGAGGGCACACCGGACAGATGCGCAACAAAGCCAATCCCACAGGCATCGCGTTCACGGTCCACGGAAAGCCCATCAGCATACGGCAGCATAAGACACCAGCAGCAGTTTCAAAAAACGCTTGTAAAACCAAGTGTTTAGGACTGCTGGCTACCGCTGCTTTCACTTCATGTTCACCTTTTGATTATTCATATCTTAACTGGAAGTGCTTCCATTCTTAGAAAAGCGCTTTCGGTACAAAAAAGCGACAAGTGGGTGGTGGCCAATCCTCCATGCCATAGACCGAGCGTTTTCCAAGCTCGCGTACGGCATCAGCTTACCGGGCTACGGTCATAGCGTGGTCGACGGCAAGCGACATCAACAAAAAACCCTGCCGAGGATCACGTGTCCTCTGGCAGGGAGCTTACGCTACGCTATGATGTCCGGCGTGCTACCGGCCGTCACACCGCTGTCTCACGCTGGTCGGTGACGTCGCGCTGAACGGCTACGTAGTGGGTGGTCACGCCCGCTTCGTCGATGGGCGTCACCTTCCATTCGATAACGAACGGTGTGCCATCCTTCCGGTAGTTGACCGTCTCGCCGTGGAAGGTTTCGCCGTTGTGAATTTGCCGGTCGAGCCGCTCGAGGACCTCCGGGTCGGTCTTCGGCCCCTGCAGCATCCCGGGCGTCTTACCCATCACGTCATCTGCCGTGTACCCGGTCATATCGGTAAAGGCGTCATTCACATATACGATGGTGGACGGCCCATCGTCGGTGGCGGCGCGGGTCACCGTAATGGCATTAAACGACAGTTCGGCTGCGTTTTTGAAGAGCAGATGGCCTAAGGCGTCGGGCAGAGGGCTTGAATCGGGCATGGGCGTATCGGTAATCGTACAAAGAATAATAGGAATGGAGTGCACGAGTCGTTTTGCTTGCCGTTGCACGGTATGGCGTGCCTGAGCGAAACATCTACGCAATATCTGGTCACTGGCCGGCCGTAGTGCACGTTTTCACCTGGCACAACCGGGGTTGGCATTCAACAGTAGAGGTGCCACGCTTCCGCTAATAGATTCGGTCCCAGATTGCACGGCGAAGCAGGCTGATCTGTGGGCGATTATGCGGCCGCGTGTACAGGACGCTGACGTCATCGACCTGCTTTACGAGCTGCTCCATGGGCTGATCTTTGACAGCGCGTAGCACGCCTTCAACCTGTGAGGGGACAACGATCAGATCAGCGTCGGTGATGGCAGTGGCGAGGTCGCCCACACCGTTGCGCGTCTCTACCGCTTCGAGCGTAAGGGGAACCGCAAACGCCTCGCTCAGCTTCTCGGCGTAGTCTTGCGTCGTATCTTGCTGGGCGGACGTTGAGCCCGGGGCAAGCCCGTAGAGCAGCACCACCTCGGCCTGGGCCGCTCCCGCAATAGCCTCGGCCACCATCAACTGAAAGGGGTCATAAGGTAGGGCGTGGGTCAATACATACAACCTATCGAGGGTGTCGAGCCCTTTATCGTGAAAAAGGAGCACGTCGCACGGGGCGTGGCGCTGAATCCATCCGGTAACGCTCCAGAACGGACGAAACCCGGCTGCCTCGTCCGCGAGCTCAAGCAAGAGCAACCCAGCCCCTTCCCGCCGTGTCTTGTTGACGATAGCCCGCTTACGGTTGTGGGTAACCACGATCTCGCAGGTCGTTGGCACGTCGACCTGATCGGCCAACGCCTTTATTTCCCGTTCAAAAGCTTCCTCGGCCCCCGTTTTGCGTTGCGCCATGGCGCGAAGCGGCGCCTGCGCAGGGACGGCCTCGAACCATACCATCGAGACGTGTCCGTTGCGTTGCTTGGCCATATGAGCCGCGATACGCAACAGGTTGCGGCCCCGGTTGCCCGAGACGGCCGACGACAAGGCCACCAGTACACGGTAGGGCTCCTCGTCGTCCTCCATGACGTCCTCTGTAGCGGCTAACGCATCGTCCTTCACGCGTTCCCGGAGTGCTTCGCGGGCGGACCCTTCGCGGCCGAGGTCTTCTTCCGCGTACCACCAGTACCACAAGATTGACCCGCCAATGATGACGATAGCGCCGATGATTGGCACCCACCCCATGGTGACGAGCAACACCCCGCCCCCGATGATCCCAATCCATTGAAGCCACGGATACCCGGGCGCAAGGAAGGTAGGCTTGTACCCCTCATGTTCGCTGTTGCGAAAGGCAATGAGCGCCATATTTTCGAAAGCAAATACCAGTATCTGGTACGCACTCGCCAGCTTCGCAATCTCTACGATTGGCACGAATACCAGCGCCAGAACGATGGCGCCCGTGACCGCGATGGACTTTACCGGCGTATTCGTTTTCGGATGCACCTCGGCAAAGAAGGCCGGCACCAGCTTGTCGCGGCTCATAGCAAACGGGTATCGGGAGGAGGAGAGAATGCCCGCGTTGGCGGTGCTGACCAGTGCCAGTACGGCCGCGGCTACAACAGCGTAGAGGGCAATATCGCCCATCACAAGGTCGGCCACCTGCGCCACGGTGGTCTCAGCGCCCGCTATCTGGGCAGGCGAGAGGACCCCAACGACGACCGTCACAATCCCGGCATAGAGGGCGAGCGTGATTACAAACGAGAGCACGATGCCCAGGGGGAGGTTGCGATCTGGATCCTCGACCTCCTCTGCGACGCTGGCGATGGTCGATACCCCCGCGAAGGAGACGTAGACCATCCCCGCCGCGGCGATAATCCCCCAGATGCCCTCGGCGAAGAACTCGCGGTAATGGTCCGGCTCCACACTGCCGGCGGAGCCCCCTACAAACCAGGCCAGCACCACGCCCATGAGGGCAACCAGCGTGACCTGCGTGGCGCCCGTCTGGCGCACCCCGAGGATGTTTACAATGATGAGCGCCAGCCCAATACCCAGCGCCAGCGGGGTGATGGGGAGGCCGGTGACGTACTGGATGTAGGGAGCCCCGCCCACCAGCGCCAACGCCCCTTTGAACGAAAGGGAGAACCAGTTGCCAAGTCCCGCGATGGTGCCCATCATAGGGCCCATCGATCGTTCGATGTAGATGTACGTCCCTCCGGCTTCAGGCATGGCGGTGGCCATCTCGCACTTCGCAAGCGCTGCCGGCAGCACAAGGAGCCCCGACACCACAAAGGCAAGGATCACGGCCGGCCCGGCCTCTATGTAGGCAAGCCCGGGCAGAATAAAGATCCCACTGCCCATCATCGCCCCAATGCTGATCGCGATGACAGACCAGAGCCCGAGGTCCCGCTCAAGTGTTTTTTGCCCCGCTGCCATATTCCTCTCCGTACATCAAGAAAGCTGCCGATGTGGTGCCGATGTGCTTCCGCGTTCAACCAATGTATGCAAATGACGCATGGCTGGCGAGGGCGCAAGGTAAATCCTTGCCTGCCCCTGCAGATCGCCTCTTCACTCAGGTAGCCTCTGGTCGTTGAGGCTCGTCCCGCTCCAGCACGTCCTCCCTGTAGGCTTCCAAGCGGTTGCCTTCGTCTTCCGCATCCCACGTCCTCAGAATGTGAACGACCGCCTGGTGAGGGTCCAGATAGAAGCGATCTTGCCCCAGTTCATCGTAAAGCCCTGCCCGGATAATAACCTTACGTACCGGAGCGATTAGTCCGGTGAAGTACAGCGCGAGGCCGCGCTCTTCGAGGCTATCGACGACGGACCACAGCGCTTCTGCCGCCGTGGTGTCGACGGCGTTGATGCTCGTTCCGTCGATGACCACCGCACGCACATCCCGGTGCTCGGCCTTACTTTTCTCGAGAATAAAGTCCTTGAAATGCTCGGCATTAGCAAAGGAGAACGACGCATCCACCCGCAGCACCAGAATGTCGTCGATGATCTCCGTTTCGCCAAACCGCTCAACGTCTCGGTACGCCCGGGTGCCTGGCACATGCCCCAGCTCCACCATGTTCGGGCGGCTAATCCGGTAGAGCACCGCGAGCACAGTAGCGACGATGCCCAGCAGAATACCTTCCTGGATGCCAAGCACGAGCACACAGCCGGCGGTAAAAAGTGCGATGTAGCCGTCGCGACGGCTGGTTTGGAGCAGTTCGTAGAGCTCCCCAATGTCAATCAGACTAAACCCGGCCACCAGAATGATAGCCGCCAGTACCGGCATGGGCAAGTAGTAGAACAGGGGCGTCAGAAAGAGAAGCGTGAGCGCAATCACACCGGCGGCCACGAGATTAGCGGCGGGCGTACATGCGCCCGATTGCTCGTTGACGGCCGTGCGCGAGAAGCTGCCTCCCACTGGAGGGCTCCGGAAGAAGCTCCCCGCGATGTTGGCAACACCCGTGGAGATGAGAATCTGGTTTGGATCCACCGTGTAGCCATGCCGGGCCGCGAAGATACGCCCGATCGAGACGTTCTTCATAAACTGAACCAGCGATAGGGCCAGGGCCGCCGACAGCAAGCCTTGCATGTCGCCCAGGCTCAGCGCGGGCACTTCAGGCTGCGGCAGGCCTACGGGGATGTCGCCAATCACCCGCACGCCCAGCTCCTCCAGAGCGAACAGCCAGCCCGCGCATGTGCCCAGGATCACCACCACAAGGGCTGCAGGGAGTACCGGTTTCACATAGGGGATGGCCACCAGGAGCACCACGCTTCCCGCGCCGATACCCAGGGTCAGAAAATGGATATCGCCGAGATGTTGGGCGGCCTCGTACAATAACAGGTACACGTACTGCGTCTGGGACAGCTCGATGCCCAGGAGCTCATCAAACTGGCTGAACCCGATGATGATAGCGGCTCCAAACGTAAGGCCGGCGATTACCGGGCGGGAAAGCAAGCTGGCCACAAAGCCCAGCCGCCCCAGGCCCATAAACAACTGGAGGGCCCCTACCATAAGCGTCAGCAGGATGGCCAGCGTTATGTACTCGTCAGTCCCCACCTGAGCGATAGCTCCGATGCCTGCAGCCACTACAACCATTTCTACGGCACTGGGGCCGATGGATATGTGCCGCGACCGAGCAAAAAAGACGTAGGCTACCAGCGGTACCAGGGCAGCGTATAGCCCGTAGATCGGGGGCAGGCCGCCAATGACGGCGTGGGCCATCCCCTGGGGGATGAGCATGACCCCCACCGTAAAACCAGCTGTGATATCGCCCCGGGCATCGGAGGTGTCGTAGGTGGTCGCCCACGCAGGAACGATTATTGTGGCATTGGCGATCCATTGCCGAAGGGCCGTGAGCATCAGCGGGGGGTTGGGTGGGTAGGTGCTGTACCACAGATCATGCACACACACCCGCTCACTGCGTTCCGGTAGCCGTGGCTACGCTGCACGGCGGTGGATTGCGTACCCCTGCTCTTCAGTAGCACTTGCTCCTCTCCCCTGCAAGGCCCAGCCCCAACCCGTCGGGCGGGGCGTCAAAGCGCTTGTGTTTAGCAGGATTTGACAGGCGATGCACAGGATCTATGACGTCCGCCCCACCAGCACCACGGTGGACTGCGGGCCCATCAGATAGGACGAAATACCATCCAGGCGCTCCTCCTCGCCGTCGGCGAGGACATCCTGTGGCGCGTCGTGCTGCGTGTCGATGACCCGGTGCCAGGTGAGGCCGTTGGGGGCAGAAGGGGCGCCAAAGTCGACGCCACTTCCAGCAGCATTGAACAGCAAGAGCAGCGGCTCGCCATCGTCTTCCTGCACCTGAACCCCGAGTTGCCGGGCTGAGGGACTGTCCCAGTCCGGCCGGCCGCCGTGTGGGCCGAACCACCGCACGTTATCGTCCCGATAAAATTCCATTCGGCGCAGCACCGCGTGCCGCTTGCGGAATGCGATCATCTCCTTCGTAAAGCGATGGATATCGGCGTGCTCGTCGAGCCGATCCCACAGCGTCCATCCCACCTCATTGTCCTGGCAGTACGCATTGTTATTGCCCTGCTGCGTGCGTCTGAACTCATCGCCGTGGAGCAGCATCGGCACGCCGCGGGAGAGGAAGAGCGTCGCGAGGAAGTTCTTCACCTGCCGGGTGCGCGTGGCCTGGATGTCCGCATCATCTGTCGGGCCCTCGATGCCATAGTTGGCGCTGTAGTTGGCATCCGACCCGTCGCGGTTGAATTCGCCGTTGGCTTCGTTGTGTTTGCGCTGGTAGCTGACGAGGTCGTTGAGCGTAAACCCGTCATGGCACGTCACGAAGTTGATGCTGCTTTCTGGCCCTTTGCCGGAGCCTTTGTAAAGGTCGGCGCTGCCGGTGAGGCGCTGCGCGAAGGCCCCCAGCATGCCGTCGTCCCCACGCCAGAAGCGGCGCACGTCGTCGCGGAAGCGGCCGTTCCATTCGGACCACCGCTGTTCGTGGAAGTGGCCCACCTGGTACGCCCCGGCGGCATCCCATGCCTCGGCAATCATCTTCACGTGGCTCAACACGGGGTCCTGTGCGATGCGCTCCAGCAGCGGCGGGTCCGTTCGCACGTTACCCTCCTTATCACGCCCCAGCACGGACGCCAGATCAAACCGGAAGCCATCCACGTGCATCTCCACCACCCAGTGGCGAAGGGCCTCCAGAATGAGATCGTGCACCACCGGGTGGTGCGTCTTGAGTGTGTTGCCCGTCCCGGTGAAGTCCCGGTAGCATTCCTGGTTCTCCTCCAGAAAGTAGTACAGCTTGTTGTCGAGCCCGCGCCAGCTAAACGTGGGGCCCGTTTCGTTTCCTTCCGCAGTGTGGTTAAACACCACGTCGAGCAGCACCTCGATGCCCGCTTCGTGAAACGCGCTGACCATCTCTTTGAATTCCTGCACCTGCGCGCCCTGATTTCCGGCACTGGCATACGCGGCGTTAGGTGCCATGAAGGCCGCGGGGCTGTAGCCCCAGAAGTTGCGTAGTGGTTCACCCGTGAGGGGGTTGACGCGCGCAATCTCATGCTCGTTAAACTCGTGGACGGGCATGAGCTCCACGGCCGTTACCCCAAGCTCCTGCAGGTACGGGATTTTCTCCGTCAGCCCGCGGTAGGTGCCGGCATGCTCCACATCTGCGCTTTCGTGTACGGTAAAGCCGCGCACGTGCGTATCGTAGATGATCGTCTCCGACCACGAATGCTGTGGGGGGCGTGTGGCCTCCCAACCCGTGCGGCTATCCAGCACCACACAGGAGGGCGTCACATGCGCGTTGTTCTCGCGCGCCATCTCGTGGAGCCCCCCCTCCCCCTCAGGATCGTAGCCGCGGGCTTTCCCGAAGTCCCAGTCGTCGAAGTGCGTGATGGCCGGCGCGTACGGGTCGATGAGCAGACGGTACGGATTGAACCGGTGGCCCTCCTCGGGTCTGTACGGGCCATCCGCGCGGTAGCCGTACAGCTGCCCCTCCGGTACGTCTGTCACCCACACGTGCCAGATATCGCCCGTCCGGTGCTTTTCGGGTGCCAGTTCCAACCGGTGGGTGGGGGCCTCGTCGTCAATCGCATCATAAAACTCCAGCCATACGCACGTGGCATGCCGGCTAAACAAAGCAAAGTTTACGCCCCCGCCCCGTCGGTACACCCCGAGGGGGCGCGGCAGGCCCGTGCCGGTCTCCCGCTCATCATCAGCGGTGGGCGGTGGGAGCGGGGGATTGAGTGTTCGTTCAGACATAGGTTCTGTGTGGTTGGCGGAGACACCCGGTGCCGCACCTCGAAGCACGCGCAATATACAATCATGAAACGCTCTGTGTAGAAAACGAACGGAATTAGCCAAGTGCCGTTACTTAAATATCACAATTCAATAACTTCGTGCAGTTGTTTTTTTTGGTCGTACACGTATGCTGTGAATTGTCAAGCAGTTGTGTTTGAAATAAGGGTGGGGTACGTATGAAGAGGGTCCATCGGTCAAATGGTAGAACAGGAACGATTGCGCTGGCAGTCGCAGTCCTTGGGGTTTTCACTCTCGCTTACGTCTGGTTCGCGGGTCCTGTAACGTCTGAAGCTCAGAAAGCCGGTGAACCCGTGCTGCCAGATGTGGAAGTAGAGGTCTTCGAAATTCGTGATCTGGAGGTGCGAACTACAGGCGAGAACTCACCGACGTTGCACGATGTGGCGGCATCCGCTGGATCGGCGATTATGGTGGTTTTTTCTCCATTGGATTGCGGTGTGGTTTCCCAGTACATGCCCGATATTCGTAGCGTTGGAGCTGGCGTGTTTGGAGATGAGAGAGAGGTTTTCGGTCTCGCACTCAACACGAACCGGCAGGAGTTGGGGACGCTGCTGACTACCGAAGAGTTGGCGTTCTCAGTTTTCGTAGCGCCGCTGCGTACTGAAGCACCTGACCTTTATGAAATGATGGATATCGTAGAGACGCCATTCATCGCGTTGGTGGATGATCGCGAACTACGTGGAGTAGCCCCACTCGGAGGCGACGAGGAGCAGATCAAAGATCGAATGAAGCAGCTACGCGAAGCTGTTTTCAGATAGCGATTCCTTTAATCAAGCGGAACGAGGTAAACGCATGAACTACTTTAAGTCACGCAAAAGAGCTAATGTAATGACCGCCTACACGGGGCCGGTGCTCATCCTTGTGTTGCTGTTTGCATTTGCATTCACAGACGCCAACCTGAGCAGTGTGGATTATGTACCGGGCGCAGAGACTGTGGTCGAGTTTGTTACGGCGGAGACCGTTCAAAGCGACGCCCTGGACGGGGTGGCTACTGTCGCCGTAGTCGATGACTGCCTTCCTTACATGGGTACCGACCATTTTCAGATTGACTATCCTGGTGAAAGCATAGTGCCCGGTGAT
>LFFM01000078.1_pt1 | contig 54079 bp, 56 predicted proteins | sample 643131 | NCBI WGS metagenome assembly LFFM01 (sample SAMN03777445, study PRJNA286221) | soda lake metagenome | biome: soda lake; feature: Kulunda steppe; material: water; isolation source: sample Tc-Br brine of Tanatar trona crystallizer | place: Russia: Kulunda steppe | collected 2011-07 | reverse complement strand
GGGTCGCAGCAGGCTGGCGAGGAACGCGAGCGTCGCGAACGCCGCTACCCCGATCCGCGCGAGCCACGCCTCACGACGCGCGGACGCGTCGGGGTTGACGAACGGCCGGTAGAGGTCCCGCGTGAAGTACGACGAGCCGGAGAGCAGCATCGAGTCCGACGACGACATCATCGCGGCCATCGCGCCCGCGATCACGAGCGCGGCGAACCACACCGGCGTGTACTCGTTCAACACGACGGGCAGGACGTTCGCGCCCTCGGGCACGTCGATCGGCATGCCCGCGGCCCACGCACCGAGCATGAACGCGGGGAGGAACAACAGGAGAACGAGCACGGGCCACAGCGTGAACGATCGCTTGAGCACCGCCCCGCTCTTCGCGACGAAGAAGCGCTGGTTGATCTGCGGGAACATCGTCACGCCGAACGCGATGGTGATCGCCGTCGAGATGATGAACCCGGGCGAGTAGAGCCCGCCGCCGAAGCTCCCGAACTCGGGGCGCGCCGCGAGCATGGAGTCGGTGGCCGCGCCGATCCCGCCCACCGCGGAGAGCACCCACACGGCCGCGATCCAGACGATGGAGAGCATGAACAGCCCCTGTACCGTGTCGGTCCAGGCGACGCCGCGCATTCCCGCGAGGGTGACGTAGCCGATCATAAAGGTCGTGATGAGCGCTGCCCCGCCCCAGTACGGAACCGCGCCGTTCGTCAGCCCGACGATGGCCTCGCCAGCACCCATCTGTTGGAGCATGACGTACGGAAACAGCCACACGAGACTGATCCCGGCGACGAGCGCGCGAAGCCTCGCGGAGCCGAACCGGTCGCCGAGCATTTCACCGAGCGTGAGATACCCGTTCCGGTTTCCGATGAGCCACTGTTTGTAACCGATGACGTACCACAACACCGCGAACAGAACGCCATCCAACGCCCCCATCACGATCAGCCACTCGGGGCCCGCCCCGTACGCGAGGTTCGGCCCGCCGAAGAACGTGAACGCGGACAGCAACGTGGCGAACGTCGTGAACAGCAACACGAGCGTCCCGATCGACCGGCTCGCGAGATAGTAGTCCTCGGCGGTCGCCTCCGCGACTCGATAGGCGATCAGGCCGATGGCGAGCGCCACGAGCAGATACCCGACTACGATGCCGAGCTGGATCGAGAGACTCATCGGTGCTCACCTCCGTCGACCGCCGTATCGGACGTCCGTTCGAGGCCCATCCCCCGTTCCCACGCGCCGCTCGCGACGAACCGTGAGAACAACAGCGAACAGAGACCGAGCCACCCGATGTGCCACCAGATCCAGACTGGAAGTCCCGCAACGACCAGATCGACTTCCCATAACGGCCACGGTACCGCGAAGGCAACGAGTATTGCGAAGACTGGTATCCAGACGAGATCTCTCCGTGTTCGTCTCATCAAGAGGAAATATAATCTAATACATTTTAAACCCTACTATGTAGTTCGATACTATTTTTCGAAGAAAATTTTTCTTCATGCAGGAGCGATAACCGATCGACGGGTCGACAGGTATTTTTCCGGAACCTTCATATGGTGATCGGGACGGCAGCCTCCGTCCGTTCACATCACCATCACCATTCACATGAACGACACAGCAAAATATCTGATCCGCGCCACGATCGCGGCCGACGGCGTCGTCGAGCGAAGCGACGTCGTCGGCGCGGTCTTCGGCCAGACCGAGGGGTTGCTCGGCGACGAGCTGGACCTCCGGGACCTCCAAGAGTCCTCCAAAGTGGGGCGGATCGACGTCGCGATACAGTCCGAGAACGGCCAGTCTTTCGGCGAGGTAACCGTCGGATCGGGCCTCGATAAGGTCGAGACGGCGATCCTCGCTGCCGCGCTGGAGACGATAGATCGCATCGGTCCCTGTGAAGCCTCCGTCGAGGTAACGAGCATCGAGGACGTTCGAGCGGCGAAACGACGGGAGGTCGTCGAGCGCGCGAAAGAGCTCGTTGCGAGCGGATTCGAGGAGACGAACCTCGCGAGCACCGACGTGTTGGAGGAGGTCCGCGATGCCGCACGGATCGAGGGAGTCACCGAGTACGAGGGGCTCCCGGCCGGTCCTCGCGTCGGCGATTCCGACGCCGTGATCATCGTCGAGGGACGTGCGGACGTGTCGACCCTTCTCGAGTGCGGGATCAAGAACGCTGTCGCCGTCGAGGGGACCAACGTTCCCGACGCGGTCGCGACCCTGACGGAATCGCGAACCGTCACCGCCTTCCTCGACGGCGACCGAGGCGGGGAGCTGATCCTGCGCGAGCTCGCACAGGTCGGCGACGTCGATTACGTCGCGTTCGCACCGCCGGGAGAGTCGGTCGAGGACCTCGACCGCGGGGCGGTGTTCGAGTCGCTCCGTGGGAAGGTCCCCTACGAGACGCTCGCCGACGAGCCTAGCGCGCGCGAAGTCGTCGGAAACGGCGAGCTGATCGGAGAACGAGACTCGGGAGGGACGGATGGAGCGGAACGGGACGTAGAGGACCGAGACTCGGGGGGGACGGATGGAGCGGAATCGGCTACTGAGGAACGGGAAACCGGAGAATCGGCTACTGAGGAACGGGAAACCGGAGAATCGAATACGGAGGAACGCGGTTCGGGAGGATCGGATGCCGAGGCAGCTGCCGACACGGCGGCGGACCCTCCCGACGGATCGCCGGATGACTCGGCCGATATCCGGGTGTCGACGGAGGAATCGGAGACGACGCCGGAGGAACCCTCACGCGCCGACGCGTCGTCGAGTTCGGGCTCCGAGAACGCCGAGCACGCGAGTGTCGATCCCGAAACCACTGACGACGCGGAGACCGGGCCGGATGACCGGGGGCCTCGATCGTTGGAGGAGCACGTACAGGAGGTCGTCGACGCCGAAAGCGGTCTCGCCCGACTTCTCGATGCGGATCTCTCCGTGCTCCGTGAAGTGGACGCCGCCGACGCGTTCGACGCGGTCGAGAGCGCGGACGAAGCCCCACACGTCGTCGTCGTGGACGGCCACGTCGACCAGCGACTGCTCGACGTCTCCGCACAGCGCGGCGTCACTCGACTGCTCGGACGCGAGGTCGGCGAGTTCGTCAAGCAGCCGATCGGAACCCGAGTGCTCACGGTCGGCGATCTCTCAGTAGAGGCCTGAGAAGCCCATTATTCGGCGCTTTTTCCGCCTCTCAGTCTGTCTGTTTACACGAGTCCGATCGCTCCGAGCACCGCGAACAACACGTCGCCGTAGCTCAGCGAGACGATCAGTCCCGCCGCCATCGGCACGACGAAGGGCATCCCCGGCGACACCATCACTTCCTCGCGATCCGCGACGACCTCCAATCCCTCCCGGAGCGTCTCTGCGTCGGTACCGTATGCGCCCCGGTCGATCTCCGCGAGGAACCGCTCGGCCGCCCACGGATCGTCGAACGGGCTCGGATCCTGCCCGTCGCCGCCTCTCGCGAGATCGGTGGCCTCGCCGTCGCGATCGGCGTCGTCGACGGGCTCTCCGCCGTCAGTAGCGGGTCCGACGTGTGTTCCGCCATCGGTCGGCTCGAACGTCTCGGTCACGCTCTCGGGGTCGCGGTGGGCATCGGGATCGGCGCGGAGCCCCGCCAGCGTCGACCCGCGCCACCGGAGGTACATTCGGAGCGCGTCCAGGTCGAGTCCGTTTCGCGTGGTTCCCGCCGTGTCCTCGAACAACCGTCCGTGTCGCTCCGACAGCGACGGCGTTGAGACGGGTCGCGCGAGGAACATCGTTGCTGACCGTTCCCCCGTCCCGAGGTTGTAGAGGGCCAAGCCGATCGGATACGCGAGACCGATCAGGACGGTGTTCGTGAGAACCGTGAGAGAGAACACGCCGAGGGCCGTCTCGACGATCGGGAGGCTCATCCCTGCGAGCGTGTAGGTCGGAAACGTGGGGAAGAGTACCGCGATGGCGATGAGCGCCTTCGCGTCCGCGCCGCCGAACGCGCCGAGATACCAGAACGCGTAGCCGAGTGGCGCGACCAGAAGGAGGCTGACAAGCGCCTGTATCAGGAACAGTCGTCCCTCGAACCCCGCGAACGGCCAGAAGCGAACGGCCTCGACGAGCAACAGCAGCGCGCCGAACGCGTACAGCGGGGGCCAGATCCGGTTCGGGAGCCGTCGGGTCCGGACGTCACGGACCGCCGCCCACGCGAAGACGGGAACGACGACGAGTCGGAGGACGTCCGGCAGCGTCGCGAACATGAATACACGCGGGCGGTGGGGGGAATTAGGCGTTCGGGTTCGCGTATCGCGAGTGAGACTCAGCGCGCCGGGCCGGCCTCGCGATTGAGGTACATGTACACGAGCACGGGGACGATGGTGAACACGAGCGTCGCCAGAAACCAGAGCACGGCTCGATCGCTGCCGCGAGCCTTCGCGTCACGGTAGATCCACACCGCGACGGCGACGACGATACCGTAGATCACGAGCGTGAGTGGCAGCGACCAGGGGAGATCGACCCCCGAAGCGAACGGTACCATACCACCCGTTGGCTTGCGCGGCGTTTCAGCACTTCGGCTCGCAGCGGCCGGATCCGTCACGATCGACCGGTCTCAGCGCCCCGTTAGGTCCGCGGTCAGCACGAAGTCCGGTTCGTCGCTCACGGCGACGCGGTTGGCCGCCACGTCGCTGACGTGCTCGACGGTCTCTGGAACGAGGACGCGGACGTGATCGGCGTCTCGGCCCGCGGCGTCGCGGGCGGCGGCTTCGAGCAGCGCGCCCGCGGCCTCGGCGTCGCGCCACGCCGCGCTTCCGTAAACCGCGTGGCGCTCGGGATCCCCGTCGTCCGCAGATTCACGCTCTCTCACGCGGGTATGGAGCGCGAACCCTGCCATGCGGCCGTCCCCGTCAACCGCGATCAGTCGGTCCTCGTCGGCCGCCCTCGACAGCCGCTCGCGCGTCAGCTGGGAACAGGCCCACGCCTCGCCCGGATCGAGCGCGAGCCCGTCGAGATGGGCTCGCGCGTCGCACCGGCTCCAGAACGCCCATACGTCGTCAGGATCGGGGTCGTCGTCGACGGGCTTCGGGAGGGATTCCGGTGCTGTGTCCGGATCGGGCCGGGCGAACCGGAACTCGGTGCCGGGATCGAACCCGACCGCTCGCGACTGGCCCAGTCCGGCCACGTTCCAGGAGAACACCATGTTTCGACACACCGTGGCCCCCGCGGACCGCGCCCAACCGAGCACGGCCTCGCTGAGCCGGCTCCCGACGCCGAGCCCGCGGACGGCGGGATTCACGCGGATCCCCTGTGCCCACGACTCCCACTCGGACAGGAGCACGCCCTGGACGCAGCCGACGACCGCCTCCGGATCGCCGGGCGCGGCCGCCCCCGTTCCGTCGCCGGTCACGAGGGTCGCCTCGTCGAGAGCCTGCTCCGCGCCCGCTCCGTCCTCCGGTGTGTCCGTCAGCGTGACTGCCGCCGGATCGATGGTCGCCACGAACGTCCGTTGGGTCCCGTCGTCAGACGCGACCCACTCCGCGAAGACCCGGGGAATGTAGTCCTCGTGTCGGTCTCCCCACGTATCGCCGGTGAAGGCGGTGACCGCGTCGGTGTCGGCTGCACGGGCCTGCCGAACGGTGACTCGTCCCATCCGACTACCTCCAGGGCCGTGACTCCGCCGTCAGCTCGCCGACGAGATCCCTCCGCATCGTCGACGCCGGATCGTCACGGTTCGCGAGTGCCCACATCAGCTTCACTTTCGCGGTCCCCGGGAGCGTATCGCCCGCCTCGACCACGCCCGCCTCGAGCAGGTCACGGCCCGTGTCGTACACGCGGTCACACACTCGCCCCTCGAGACACTGACTCGTCATGACGACGGTCGTTCCGTCGTTGACGAGCGATTCGATCCGTGGGATGAGGTCGGTGTGGACGTGGCCGAGTCCGGTCCCCTCGATCACGACCCCCGACTTCCCCTCGAGGTAGTCCCACGCCGCGGGGTCCATCCCTGGCGTGAACTTGACGAGCTCGACGTCGGACGCGAGATCGGGTGTGATCGTCGGCTCGCCGTCGCCACGCGGTGCCGGCTCGCGGTTCCACTCGATGGCGTCCGTCGCGACCGATCCATCGGAACCCGCCTCGGCCGCGGTTTCGTAGCCGACGATCCCGAGAGGCTTCGCCCCCACCGTCTCGAACGCGTCGCGTCGGGAGGTGTGGTTCTTCCGGACGCGCGTTCCTCGATGGAGCGCACAGGCGTCGTCGGAGGGGCCGGCGTGCATACAGACGAGAGTTTCGGCGTGGTCCGCTTTCGCCGCCTCGACGGCACAGACGGCGTTCATGACGTTGTCCGAGGAGGGACGGTCCGCCGACCGCTGGCTCCCAGTGAACACGATCGGGACCGGGGCGTCGAGCACGAACGAGAGCGCCGACGCGGTGTACTGCATCGTGTCGGTGCCGTGCATCACGACGACGCCGTCCGCGCCCGCCTCGATCTCCTCGCGAACCGCGGTCGCGAGCTCCGTCCAGATACGCGGGTCCATGTTCTCCGAGAGGATGTTGGCGACGACCCGGCCGCGGTAGTTCGCACGTCCCGCGAGATCGGGCACCGCCCGCAACACGTCCTCGGCGTCGAATCGGGCCGTGACCGCGCCGGTCCGGTAATCCACCGTCGAGGCGATGGTTCCGCCGGTCGAAATGAGCGCGACCGTGGGAAGGTCGTCGTCGAAAGTGACCTCGCTTGCCGATCCGCCGCCCCCTTTTTTCGTCTCGCGGTTGCTCTCGCTATCCGTCTCGCCGTCGTCGCTCCCGCCCCCGCCGTCGACGTCACGTACGCCCGACTCCAGCACCTCGACGTCGGCGGCGTCACGGTCGACCCCCACGTTGTATCCGCCGTCGAGCTTCACGACGAGGTGGTCGGGGGTCGTTGAGGGCAACAGAACCCCTTCGTTCGTGACGTCCCCACGGTCGACGCGGACGCGATCTCCCGGTTGCATACTACCCGCTTCCGTTCCGGCGGACTTGAATCCAACCGTTCGCCACTAACCAACCGTTCGCCACTAACGAGCGATCCCCTCGCCGACGTGGTTATAAGGCGTCGTCGATAGCATCGGCGATGTCGTCCGCGGTCGGCGTGTCGACTTCCTCGTCGTTGACGAACACCGTCGGCGTGCCCCCGACGCCGCGAGTGATTCCGGCGTCCTTGTCCTCGTCGACGGTGGCCGCGTACGTCTCGAACTGCGCGTCGACGATCGCCGAACACGGGTCGGCACCGGCGGCCTCGGCGGCATCACCGATCGTCTCGAGGTCGTAGTTCGGATGCGACTCGTAAACGGTCGACGCGAACTCGAAGAACGCCTCGTGACCCTCGCGGTCCCCCACGCCGCGCGCGGCGCTCGCGACGGGGACCGCCCAGTCCTCGTCGACCGGGATCGGGAAGTCCCAGTGCTCGTAGCGTATCGTTCCGGGATCGATGTACTCCTCCTTGATGCTCGGGAACTGCTGGAGTTTGTAGGTCGCACAGCCGCCACAGGTGAAGTCCTCGAACGCCTGGACGACGACGTCAGCGTCCGGGTCACCGATCGTCGGGCGGAACGTTCCTTCCGGCGCGTCCGGCTCCTCGAGCTCGCAGTCGTACGTGCCGGTGTCCGGATCGTCGTCACCGAGACAGCCGGCCGTCCCGACGATGCCGCCGCCGGCGACGCCGACGAGCAGAGCGCGTCGCGTCTGATCCATACGAGCATATCGGGACAGTATACACTTAATCTCACCGAGCTCCGAGCGAGCATGACCCGGTGACCCCCGAACGCTTTTGCCGGCGTGTTGCGACTCTCGCGTATGAGCGACTGGGATCTCGATCTCCGGGACGCCGAAGAACAGATGGACGAGGCGTTCGCTGACAGCGGCGACGTCGTCCTCGCGGTGCTGGACGGGACGACGGAGCCGGAGACGTGGATCCGCAGCGTCGACTACGGTAACACGCTCGTGTTGTCCATCGACGGCGATCTCAACGAGCTTGCTGCCGGCTTCGCTCGAGAAATAAAGGACATGGGCGGTGAGCTGATGCACTTCCGCGGGTTCCTCGTCGTCACGCCACCGGGCACGAGCATCGACACGGACCGCCTCGACGACGAGTGACGGCAGCCGCTAGCGCTCGCGGTCGGCGAGTCGCTGGAGCGTCTCCCGTGCGTTCTCGACTGCAGCCGCCTTCTTCGCCGGATACGCCTCGACCTTCGCCCGCACGGTGATACCCGATCCGAGCGCGACGTCGCCGCGGAACGCGGCCTGCTTATCGAGTCGCATGAACAGCGCACAGTTGTCGTCGACGCGCCGGTCGAGCTCCGCCAGAATGCGGTCGAGGTCGTCAAGCTGTGAGAGTCGGTCGAGTACGTGTCGCATGCCGTCGGCGACGTCGATCCGCGCCGACAACACCACGATCCGATCGCCGTGGTGGCCGACGTTCTCCATCCGTTCGATCTCGGCGTCATCCGGGAGCAGTGAACGGAGTGCCGCCTCGACGCGCTTCTCGTCCTCGGTCGCGTACGAGAACGCGCGGAGATCGACGTAGTGGAACGGGACTTCGGGCATGTGGATGCGGGTCGAAAAAGCGCGTGTTACGATTCCTCGACGGCTTCGAGCGAGCCTTCGGGGACGCCGGTTTCCTGTCCGTCCTCGAAGCTGACGGTGTAGGTGGCGTCGCCGAACATCGTCTCCATCACCTGCGTGATATGTCCCGACTCGCCGTCATACTCGCTGTGTTTGTCGTGGAGGACGACCTCGTCTTCCTTCTCGAAGCTCATGGACGCTCGTTCCGCCGGGACGGTTAAAAGCGCGCGGATCCGGTTCGGTCGGGTTCACTGGCGTCCACCGACGTACTGCCGTTCACCACAGTGCGAGCAGCGTGACCGCGATCGTCGTGGCGAGGACCGCCCCGACGACGAGGAAGACGAGAGCACTGTCGACCACGAAGGCGACGCCGACACCGAAACCGACGGCGAGAAACGCGAGGACGAGCGCGGTGACCCCGCCGCGCTCGATCGCCCGATCGAGCGCCCCGCCGAACTGCTGTGAAGGAGTGGGGGGAGGCGTTCGATCGGGGGGTTTCGAGAGCGTCTCGTCGACGAGCACTTCGTCGGATGCCTGCTCGACGGGCGGATCGATCCGGACGTCGACGTACGTGACGTTGGAGCCGTAGCCCGTCACGATCTTGAGCTTGCCTCGAACGGACTCCTCGACGTCCCGCTTCGAGACGTGGACCCGTTTTACCGCCTCGTCGCCGACGAAGTGGTTTACCTCTCCGAGGGACGCGATCCGATCGAGGTCGTCGTCGAGGTGGAGATGGACGTGCGTCGATCGGCCCTGATTCATCAGCTCGACGGAGAACGGCGTCGTCGTCGTGAACCGGTCGGGTGCCTCGATGGAGTGCACTCCGTCCCCGTTCAGTTCGACGTCGAGAGTCGACACGTGTGACTCCTCTCGCTCAGGTATAAAAAGATTTGTCCGTCCGTGTTCGTCTCCCAGCCGCCGACACGAACGACCAACGCGAGAGAACGCGACGGTATCGAGACGCCCCGGTCTCCGGTTCTACGCGGCTGCCTCTCCGGTTCTACGCGGCTGCCTCTCCGTTTTCGCCCTCTTCGCGCATGTCCGGCGGGAGGAGGTTGGGGATCCCGTCCTCGATCGGGTAGGTCTCGCCACACTCCGTACAGGTGAGCGTCCCCTCCAGTATCTCGTCCCCGTCGCGTTCGTCGACGTCGAGCTCGAGGTCTCCCTTGTCCAGCGGACAACAGATCACGTCCATCAGCGACTCCTTCATGCACCCCGGTTCGCGCGGATCGCTCAAAAGCCTGCGGGTTGTGGCTGCACGGTACGGTTCCGTCGATGGCAACGCCTTTGCCGCGGCGTCCCGCCGGAATCGGTATGGGGATCCCGTCGGAACGGATACATCGCCTGTTCGGACTCGCCCGCGAGGCGGTCGTCGACGACGAGTACGACCGTGCACGGGAGTACGTCCGTCTCGCGAGACGGATCGCCGAGCGGAACCGCTGTGGCGTCCCGCGGGAGTTCGAGCGGAAGACCTGCGACGGCTGTGACGTGTATCTACGGCCCGGAAAGACGAGTCGGGTGCGGCTCGGCCCCGGACACGTGGTCGTCCGATGTCGCGAGTGTGGCTCGACCGGGCGGTACCCGTACGACTGACGCCGTTATCGTGACGGTGGCGGATACGGATCCGCACCGCCATCGACTCGGTTCCCGGAGCTACTTATCGCCGGGAGCGTAGCATCGAGCATGGATCTCACGGTTCTGGGAACCGGTAGCGCGATGCCGGTTCCGGAGCGCGCTCAGTCGGGATACCTCCTCGAGGACGCCGGGCGATCGCTGCTCGTCGACTGCGGAAGCGGCGTCCTCGGGCGGCTGTCGGGAACCGAAACCGGATACGAGGGAGTGTCGACCGTGCTCTTGACGCACCACCACCTCGACCACGTCGCGGATCTTCTGCCGCTGGTGAAGGCCCGCTGGCTCGCGGGCGAGGAACACCTCGAGGTCGTCGGCCCGCCAGGAACGAAATCGCTCGTCGACGGACTCCTCGAGGTCCACGAGTATCTCGACGGGCGGATCGACCTCGCGCTCCGTGAGGTGTCGCCGGCTCGGTCCTTCTCCGCCGGGGGGTTCGCGGTCGCCGCCCGCGAGACGCGCCACTCGATGGAGTGTTTCGCCTACCGGTTCTCGCCGCCCGGGAGCGACGTCGATCCCGCCGAGGGGCCGGTGACGCTGTCCGGGGACACGGAGGCGTTCGCGGGGCTCGCGAGCTTCGCCGACGGGAGCGACGTGCTCGTCCACGACTGTGCGTTTCCCGACGGGATCGACGTCTCGAACCATCCGACGCCGACCGAGCTCGGCGAGTCGTTGGCGGGCGTCGACGTGGCGCAGCTGTTGCTCTCGCACCTCTATCCACACACCGGCGGCCGGGAAGCGGAAATGGTCGAGAGCGTTCGAAACGCGGGGTTCGACGGCGACGTCCGGGTCGCGGAGGACGGGCTCCACGTCGAGCTCTGATGTCGTCGTGGTCGAACCCGCTCCGAGTCCCGAACGCACCCGCCGCTCGATCGTAATCGTGAGGGGTTACGCCAGGCGGTGAACCACCCGGGGGCTTAAGCACTCGCAGTCGCTCGGAACCGGTATGGCCGAGCCGCTCGCGGACGACTTCGCACGGGAGGTGACGGGGGTTCGGATATCGCTCACCGACCGATGTAACTTCGACTGCGTGTACTGTCACAACGAGGGTCTCGGCGATACGCGAGGGCCAATGGAGCCGAGCGAGGACGAGATGAGCGCGGACGACGTCGTCCGGTTTCTACGAGTCGTCGAGGGGTACGGCGTCGACTCGGTGAAGTTCACCGGCGGCGAGCCGATGCTCAGACAGGACCTCGAGGAGATCATCGAGCGGACCCCCGACTCGATGGAGGTGTCGATGACGACGAACGGGACGTTTCTCCCCGGTCGTGCCGAGGACCTGAAGGCCGCCGGTCTCGACCGAGTCAACGTCTCACAGGACGCGTTGGATCCGGAGGACTTCGCGGAAGTCACGAAATCGGGGGCGTACGAGCAGGTGCTCGAGGGCGTGAAAGCTGCCGTCGACGCCGGACTCGACCCCGTGAAGCTCAACATGGTCGTGTTCACCCACACCGCGGGTTACGTCGAGGAGATGGTCGACCACGTCGCCGACAACGACGGGCTCCAACTCCAGCTCATCCAGTACATGCCGGAGCTCACCGGCAAGCCCGAGTGGAACATCGACATTCAACGCGTTCACGACTGGCTCGCCGACATCTCCCACCGTGTCGAACACCGGGAGATGCACGACCGAAAGCGGTACTTCGTCGGCGAGGACACCGATGGCGACGACGTTGACGGCGAGGGAAGCGGCATGGTCGAGATCGTCGACCCCGTCGAGAACGCCGACTTCTGTGCGAACTGCGGTCGCGTCCGCGTCACCCACGAGGGGTATTTAAAGGGGTGTCTCAACCGCAACGACGACCTCCGCTCGATGGGTGAGATGACTCGCGCGGAGATCGCCGAGGCGTTCGAGACGGTCGTCGCGAACCGCGTGCCCTACTACGGCGAGTACCTGATCGAGAACGACGACGGCGAGTACGAGTTGAACGAGAAGTACCTCGGAACGCCGAGCGCGGCTGATTGACTGAGCGGCGGGGGGACTACCGGAGGCGTCGACTCACGGAGGCGACGACTCACGGATCCGTCGGAACCGAGAACCGTAACAGCGTTCCGCCGGTGTCGGACTCGCCAACCGAGAACTCCCCGCCGGCCCTGTTCACGACCCAGTACATCAGCCAGATCCCGAGCCTGTCGGCGTGGTCCAGCGGCGTCTCGCCCGAATCGAGTACGAGCGTCTCGTGTGCCGGCATGCCTGGACCATCGTCCGCGATCTCGATGTCGATCCAGTCCTGCGGTCGCCGCGTGACCCGTATCTCGACGGAGGGGTGGTCACGGTCGTTGTGTTTGGCGGCGTTCTCGACTCCCTCCTCGATGGCACTCAGTAAGCCGACCACCGTCACCCGGAGGGGACCCTCATCGGGAAGATCCAGTTCGAACGTGGCGTCCGGATATCGGTCCCGGAACCAGTTCACCAGCTCGAGGAGCCGATCACGTAGGTCGATGACGGTCGCATCCGACGCCGACGCCGACATCTCGCCGTCGATTCGCCGAACGGCTCGGGCGAGACCCATCAGATCCGCAGTCGTACGTTCGATCACCTCGAGGCTCTCCAGCCCTTCGGGGTCCGAAATCGTCGACCGTAGAAGGTTCGCGTGGCCGTCGATGAGGTTCATCTTGTTCCGGAGGTTGTGATTGAGCACCCGATTCATCACCTCCAGCCGCCGTTCGCGTATCTTCCGATCCGTGATGTCGGTCTGGAACCCGACGTAGTGAGTGACCCTGCCGTCCTCGTCCCGGAGCGGCGCGATGGTGAGTCCGTTCCAGAACTTCTGTCCGTTCGCACGATAGTTGAGGATGTCCACGGAGACGGGACGTTCCGCGTCGATGGCCTCTCGCAGGGTCGCTTTCGTCTCCGGATCGGTCTGCGGCCCTTGGAGATACCGACAGTCATCGCCGAGCGTTTCCGACCCGTAGCCGGTGAGCTCCTCGAACCGGTCGTTGAGGTACACGAGCGGGTTCTCGTCGCGTCCCGATTCGGCAAGCGTGATACCGATCGGTGCCTCGTCCATCGCTTGCTCTTTCAATCGGAGGTCCTCGATGGTCCGTTCCAGCTTTCGCTCACGCTCGGCGAGTCGAAGGGACGTCCGGCGGCGCTCGACCAGGTTCGTTATCCGGGCGTTCAACGCGGCCTTTCGCACCGGAAGCCGGATGACGTCGTCGACGTAGCGCCACGCGTTCCCGGGTATCGAGTCGTCCGTCTGCCCGGCTGCGAGCAGCACGAAGGGGAGGAACACGGGCTTCGAGAGCTCCCGTCTCGACTGGATGGTTCCGGCGACCCGACCGAACTCGTGTGTGTCGAAGACGCAACAGTCGAACTCCGATTCCAGCGTCTCCAGGTTCGTCGTCGTCTCGGTACGGTAGCGTTCACCCAACGTCTCTGCCAGCAGCGCTCGGTCCCGTCCGGGACGCATGAACAACAGCACGCGTGCGGGATCGTCGGAGTCGGGGAGCTCACTGCGAGCCGGACCTGTCCCGCCGTCATCGGAGTCCGAGCTCATCTGATCCGAAACGTACGTGCCCATCCACTAAGAGTTGTGTATTTATGTGAGTCGGCGGAGAGCTCCACGTACCATGGCCTCATCGTCAGCGGAGCGGCGTTCCACCGGGCTTGAGGGTCTCGATGAAGTGTTGTCCGGCGGATTGATCCCGGAGCGGAGCTACATGATTCGCGGGCAGGCTGGAAGCGGAAAAACGATCCTCAGCCTCCACTTCCTCGAGCAGGGGGTCGAGGCGGGCGAGTCGTCGCTGTTCATCAATCTCGAGGAGGATTTGAGCGATCTGAAGGCGAACGCCCGATCGTTGGGGTTCGATACGGAGGCGATCGATTTCCTCGATCTGAGTCCGACTGCCGACGTGTTCACCGAGGACCGGACGTACGAGGTGTTTTCACCGTCGGAGGTCGAACAGGAGCCGATAACCCAGGCGATCGTCGACGGCGTGACCGAAGCGGATCCAGACCGGGTGGTCGTCGATCCGCTGACACAGCTTCGGTTCCTGATGTCCGACGATTATCAGTTCCGACGACAGGTCGTCGGATTCATGCGGTTCTTGAAGGACCGGAACGCGACGGTGATGTTCACCGTACAGAACACGGCATCGCTCCCCACCGACGACCTCGAGTTCATCACTGACGGTTCGATCGTTCTGGGGCGTGAGGACTACGGTCGAACGATCGCCGTGCCGAAGTTTCGGGGATCAGCGACCCGGAACGGTGATCACGCGTATCGCGTCACCGACGACGGGATCGTCGTCTATCCGGCGTTACAGCCCGGATCACACGAGGCCGAGTTCGTTCCCGAACCGATCTCCTCTGGCGTCACGGAGATCGACGAACTGCTCAACGGCGGGATCGAGCGGGGAACGATAAGTATCGTCAGCGGCCCCACCGGGGTCGGTAAGACGACGCTCAGTACGCAGTTCATGAAGGAGGCGGCCGAGCGCGGTGAACGCTCCGTCATCTATCTCTTCGAGGAGAACACGGACACGTTCCTCACCCGATCGCGGGCGATCGACATCCCGGTCGATGAAATGATCGAGAAGGGGACACTTCAGGTAAACGAAGTCGAGGCGCTCGAGCGGTCTCCACAGGAGTTCGCCCGGATGGTTCGTGACGAGGTCGAGAATCGCGATGCGTCCATCGTGATGGTCGACGGGATCGCCGGCTATCGACTAACGCTCCGTGGGGAGCAGGACTTGATGCTCCAACAGATGCACGCGCTCGGCCGATACCTCAAGAACATGGGTGTCACGGGCGTCTTCATCGACGAGACGCGAAACATCACCGGCGAGTTCCAGGCGACGGTCGAGAACATCAGCTATCTCGCCGACAACATCGTGTTCCTTCGCCACCTCGAGCTCAACGGTGAGATGCGAAAGGCGATCGGCGTGTTGAAAAAACGGACCAGCGACTTCGAGCGGACGATCCGCGAGTTCCGCATCACCGAGAACGGAATCGTCGTCGGCGAACCGATGTCGGGGCTCCGCGGGATCTTGAGCGGCACGCCGGAGATGCTTAACGATTCGTCCACCGGGATCCACGAGCAGTGAGAAGCGCAAACGGAAACCAGTCGTGGAACGAACGGGATCGAACGGGCACGGTGGGATTCGAACTCGATGGCGAGACTCGTTTCACTCGTCTCGCGTAGTTCGAATCCCCGTGTCGTCACTCCTCGCGTTGCTCTGAGACGACGGGCACGGTGGGATTCGAACCCACGACCATCGGATTAGAAGTCCGACGCTCTCTCCTGGCTGAGCTACGTGCCCTCCACTCGTCCGTCGGCGGCATCGAATAAAAACGGTCGTGGTTCGTCGCCGCACGCGACGTGATGGGCTCCGCCCCGCCCCGACGGCAACAGCAGACCTAAGTCCGACACGCCAGTAGCCGTCGGTAATGAACGTTATCGGTACCGTCGGCTTGCCGGGCAGCGGCAAGGGCGAGGCGGCCAACGTCGCCGAGACGGCCGGTGTTCCGGTCGTCGTGATGGGCGACGTGATCCGCGAGGAGTGCCGCGATCGGGGGTTGGATCCGGCCGAGCACCACGGGCGAATGGCCGGGCTCCTGCGAGAGGAGGAGGGTGATGCCGCCATCGCCGAGCGGTCGATCCCCCGGATCCGCGAGGCGGCCGCCGCGAACGCCGCGGATACCGTGCTCGTTGACGGCCTCCGATCGACCGTCGAGCTGGAGCGGTTTCGTGAGGCGTTCGGCGAGGAGTTCACGCTCGTTGCCGTCCACGCGCCCTTCGAACTTCGAGCCGAGCGGTTGGGAGACCGCGGGCGTGACGACTCCGATTCTGACTTGGAGGCGCTGCGCGACCGCGACGCCCGGGAACTCGATCTCGGGCTCGGCGAAACGCTTGATCGTGCCGACGTCGATATCGACAACACCGGGTCGCTGGCGGCGTTTCAACGGCGGATCCGCGAGGTGTTGGGTGTAAACGAGAGGGCCGAAGGTGTCGGTTCCGACCCGAACGGACCCGTCGAGCCCGCGAACAACGGCGGTGGTCGGTCGTGATATACAGCGTCCACGTGCGGGTCGTCGCGCCGGTGAACGACACCGAGGTAACCGATCGGGTCGCCGACGCGATCCGCAACGTGTTCCCCGACGCGGAGCCGGTTCACGAGGAGGGCCGGCTGGTCGCCGAGACACACACCCTCGACGCGTTCTCCGACGTCCTCCACGAACAGGAGATCCTCGACACCGCACGGCGGGTGTTCCTCCGGAACTCGACTACGGAGGGGTTCTCCTTCGCGCTGAAAAAACAGGCAGCGTTCGAGGGGATCGTCAATTTTGCCGTCGGAGAGCCGGACGAGCTCGGAGAAATCGACGTTACGGTTCACGTGCGCGAGCCCGGCGTGGAGTCGTTCATCGACTACGTGGCACCGGAGACGGACGAGGGCAGACCTGTCGACCCGGTTCGGGAGTACGGCGACCGACACGATCCGGGGACCGACGAGTACTGAGCCGGAACCGGCCCGGAACGGATCCGGTCGGTGGGCCGACAGCGAAACGAGGGGTATCGACGTCAGCCCGGATCGATAACGTCGTCGTCGACTCGATCGATGCTCTCCGCGAGCCGTGAACCGTCGGGAACGGCGGCGAGGAACTCCCGAGACCCGAATGAGACCTCGCCGTTTACCGAGAGATATCGCAGGTCCACCGGAGCAGCGTCGAGCCCGGTGAGGAACGCGACGACCGACTCGACGGGCACGTCGCCCGCGCTCCCGGCGGCGTCGACGGAGCCGTACAGCGACCGATGGGTCGCAACGTGGTGAACGCAGGTCGGTGTCGGCGCGAAACACAGGAGATATCGAGCACCTGGGCCCACACGACCGAGCTTCGGACCCAGTCGGTGGGAGTCATCCGCGTGGAAGTACCGCTCCATTCGGCGGAACTGTCGGAGGACCTCGTTCGCCCCGGTCGCACGGCGCACGGCGGCATCGGACTTGAGCTCGATGACGTGATCGACCGGCTCGGGGGTATGGAGGCGCACGTAGATGTCGACGACCCCACGACGACCCTCGGCGTCGTACGGCTCCTCGAGACGGACCGACGGGTCGTCGTGAGCGGTCGTGTAGTGATCGACGACGCGCGTCGCCAAGTCGTCCTCCCGCATACCCGCGGAGAGACGCCCGACGCGCTTAACTCCAACCCACGGTGGCGAGGATCCACGCACGCCACGCCGGGAGTGATCACTATCCCGGTCGGCCTCGACGAGCACCCGGCTTCGACGAGCACCCGGCCTCGACGAGCACCCGGCTTCGACCGCCACACGGGCTCCCACCGATATCACCCTCGTTCCGACCGGTTTCATCATGATCTTTTCGGAGTAACCCGTCCCGAAACCATGAGGTTTGTATGTCCTCATCCGCTATGGTCCAGTGATGACTCGAAGACTGTCCAGACGGCGGTACGTCGCTGGAACCGGAGCCGCACTAACGCTCGGCACGCTCGCTGGCTGTGCCGACGACGAGGAACCGGAGGACCCCGACGACGGGACCGATGACGACACGATGGACGACGGCGATGACGACACGACGGACGACGGCGATGACGACTCGACGGACGACGGGACCGACGACGACGTCCCGGACGCGATCGACGACTTCCTCGCGGACGCACGATTGTACGACGGCACGATAGAAGATCACACGGGCGAGGACGAGGTCGTCGTTGCCGTCGGTGGTGGCGATGACGGGCTCGCGTTCGATCCGCCGGCGATTCGGATCGACTCCGGCGCCACCGTCCGCTGGGAGTGGACCGGCGAGGGCGGTGCACACAACGTGGAGTCCACCGAGGACTCTGCCTCGGACTTCAGTAGCGGTGACACCGTCGACGACGCCGACGAGGTCTTCGAGCAGTCCTTCGACGACGACGGGATCCAGCTGTACCAGTGTGTGCCACATATCGCCAGCGGGATGCTCGGCGGTATCGACGTGATCGACTGAGGCGGCCGTCGCCGCACAGCGGCTCCGTCCCGTCCCGGTAACACCGGCGTCAGCCGGTTCGGTTCCTGTTCGCACGTATACAAGTACTCGCGGCGCGTACCTCGAGGTATGAGCGAGACACTCGAAACGCCCGGTATTCACCACGTCACCGCGATCGCGAGCGATCCGAGCGCCAATCACGCCTTCTATACTGAGACGCTCGGGCTACGGCTCGTCAAGCGAAGCGTCAATCAGGACGACGTCGGCGTCTATCACCTGTTTTACGCGGACGACGCGGGGAATCCGGGAACGAGCATGACCTTCTTCCCGTACGTCGGCGCGCGATCCGGTCGTATCGGCGCCGGACAAGCCTCGACGGTGTCGTTCACGATCCCCGTCGGCTCCGTCGACTACTGGGTCGACCGCCTCGCCGAGCAGGGACTCGACGTGAACACGTTCGACCGCTTCGGCGACACGGTCGTCGCCTTCGAGGATCCCGACGGCCTCCCTCTCGAGCTCGTCGCGCGCGAGGACGCGCCCGCCGGGGACCCGCCCGCCGGTCCAGTACCGGAAGAGTACGCGATCCGCGGCTTCTTCGCGGTCGAGCTCTCCCTGTCGGACGCCGAGGCGACGGTCGATCTACTGGCGGCGATGGGGTACGAGGAGACCCAAAACAGTGCTTCCGAGCACCGCCGCCGCTTCGAGACTGACGGCGACGTCGGCTTCGTCGTCGACATCGTGACGGATCCCGCGACCCCGTCGGGGAGCCCCGGTGCCGGCACCGTTCATCACGTCGCCTATCGCGTGACCGACGCCGAACAGGAGTCGTGGCGCGGGCTCCTCCAGGAGCACGGCCTTCGACCCAGCCAGGTGATCGACCGCAAATGGTTCCGCTCGGTGTACGCCCGGACGCAGGGCGGCGTTCTCTTCGAGTTCGCTACGGCGGAGCCGGGATACGACGTCGACGAACCACGGTCCTCCCTCGGCGAGTCCCTCGTGTTGCCCGAGTGGCTGGAGGGTCGTCGTGAGGAGATCAAAAGCGGGCTTCCAGAGCTCGATGCCACCGCGACGCCGCCGGAGTAGGGCGAGGAGAGGGGCTGTCCACGGGGAACGACTCACCGAAGACACGACCAGCGAACGTCGACGATCTGATCGCGTTCACCCTGTATCGTCGAGTTCGAGAGGTAGTCGTTCGCGTTCACCCCGCGCTCCGCGAGGGCGACGAGCGCCGCTTCGAGCGAGCGGTCCGAGCGCTCGACGTCGGCCTCACGGACGTACGGGACGTCCGCGGGCTCCGCGAGCGAGTTTGCGATCGCGATCCGGTCCGTGAGATCGGTTCCGAACGCGTGTGGGGGCTGGTGGAACTCCCAGCCGTTCACCGTGACGAGCAGCCAGACGTCGCCGTTGATCGCGTGATACTCGCCGGCGACGAGCGACGGATCGTGGGCGACGATCCGATCCAGAACCGTCGTCTTCGTCCGATACAGCGCGTCTTTTCGGGCCGAACAGACGTTGCTCCGGGTGATGTCGCCACGGTCGTACGCCTCCGTCGCCTCGTCGGCGAGCTGCTTGGCGACCTTGTTGGTGACGTACAGCGATTCGAGCAGGTCGTCGTCGGGTTCGAGCGGTTCCACGTGGATCCCCGGTCGCGGACGCGTCCGTGACCGGTCGGCGGTCGGTGAGCCGCGGTCATAGGCGTTTCGTCGTCTCCGTCCGGAACGTGCCGTCCTGCCGTACGGGTCGGGTCACGTCTCCCCCGGATGAATACATCTTTAAGCACTCGAACCAAGGTCAGCTCAATAATGGCGTCCGACGACGTGAAAATGTACTCGGCGATATACGTCGCTCTGCTGGTGCTCGCGGCATCGAAGTTCGTCTTCTTCGAGTTTCCCCAGTACTTCACCTACGGACAGGCGTTCGCCGGGACGATGGTCGCGGCCGCGATCAAGTCCGTCCTCATCGTCGGCTACTTCCAGCACCTCCGGTGGGAGAACCGCTCGTTGACCTACCTGATGACGCTCGCGCTGGCGCTTGCCATGCTGCTGATGGCCGCCGCGACGTACTCGATATCGTGACCCGGCGGACCGCGGCGCGGATCTTTTTGTAGTCCCGCGTGGATCGGATCGTATGAACCTACGAACGGCGACCGCCGATGATGTCGAATCGATCCGCGACGTAGCGTTGGCGTCGTTGACCGCTTCGTACGGTCACGCGGTGGACGCCGACCTGCTGTCGATCGCAGTCGAGAACTGGTACGGTGCGAGCGACGTCGGCGACGACGTCGCCGACCCCGACACCGTCTGCCCGGTCGCGGTCGTGGACGGAACCGTCGTCGCCTTCGCGGAGAGCTACGTGGTCGACCGTCGCGAGCGGGTCGGTGAAATAGACTGGCTCCACGTCCATCCGGACCACCGTGGGTCGGGAATCGGATCGGCGCTGCTCGAGCGGGTCGAAGCCGAGCTCCGCGACCGTGACGTCGACAGCATCGAGGGAAGAGTGCTCGTCGACAACGAGGCGGGAGCGGCCTTCTACGAGCGCGAAGGATACGATCTCTCGGGTGAACGCGTCGTCGATATCGGCGACGAGTCGTTCCAGGAACGCATCTACCGCAAGCGGATCGGCCGGGACGGAACGCTCCGATCGGCGGTGTACGAGACCGGTGACGGCGAGACGGTGTACGTCGATTTCGACGAGAGCAACCGCGGGTCGATCGCTCCCCTATACGCCGCCTACGCCGACGAGGAGCACGAGGAACGGTACGGATACTTCTGTGGCAACTGTGAGAGCACCGACGTCGCCATCGACACGATGGACGCCGTCGAGTGTCAGGACTGTGAGAACCGGCAGAAACCGACGCGTTGGGACGCGGCGTACTGAGGGAATCGGCAGCTGAGGAGTGTTGCGTCGGTCGGGATGGTATCCTACTCTCTCTTGACCGATACTGCGATACCCGATCCGACCGGGAGTATCGCCGTTTCGACGGCGTCGTCCTCGCGAACCGCGTCGAGATACGTGCCGATGCCCCGGGTCTCGGCGTCCTCGTCGGCGTCGGGAAGCGGCTCACCCTCAGCAACGTGATCGACCAACCGTTCGACGTCGGCCGGGCCCCTCGTGACGTTGTCGGCGACGACGACGCCGCCCGCCCGCAGCTTCGGGAGGATCGTCCGATAGGCGTCGCGATACCGCGACTTCTGGTGGTCGATCAGGACGACGTCGAAGGGACCGTCGTACCGGTCGATCGTCTCCATCGCGTCGCCGACTTCGAAGGTCACGGCGTCTTCGTAGCCGTGCGCCGCGGCGAACTCGCGGCCGCGTGCCGCTTCCTCGGCGTCGAACTCCGTACAGACCACCGAGTCGGCCCCGCCGCGCAGGAACCACGTCGCGGAGTAACCGAACCCGGAGCCGAACTCGAACACTTGCTCCGCGTCCGTCAGGCGGGCGAGCAGTCGGAGAACGGCCCCCGCGTCAGGGCCGATGATCGGAAAGCTCCACTCGTCCGCGAGGTCGGCCATCTCCGTCTGAACCGGGGTGTGATCGGGTGCCGTCGCCGTCAGGAACCGCCGTCCAGCCTCCGAGAGCACGTCCATGACGAGGCCTCGGAGCCGGAACACTTGAACGTGATCGCTGCCGAGGCGTTCGGACCGACCGCCAACGATTAAGTCCCGGTCGGCCGACCGTGTTGGTAATGTTCGACTCCGAGGAACTGGCCGAGATCCGCGAGGCGAAGGCGTCCTGGGAGGCGGGGACGTACGGGGACACCGTCGACCGGTTCGGGGAGCGCGAAGCGGAGTTCACGACCGACACCGGCGGCCAGTCGGTCGATCCCTTATATACGCCCGCCGATATCGCGGACCACGACTATTGCGAGGACGTCGGCTTCCCGGGCGAGGAGCCGTACACTCGCGGGGTATACTCGACGATGCACCGCGGGCGACTGTGGACGATGCGCCAGTACGCGGGAATGGGCACTGCCGCGGAGACCAACGAGCGGTTCCAGTACCTGATCGACGAGGGGTCCTCCGGGCTCTCGATGGCGTTCGACCTCCCGACACAGATGGGATACGACTCCGACGCCGCGATGGCCGAGGGGGAAGTCGGTCGTTCGGGCGTCGCCATCGACACGCTCGACGACTTCGAGACGGTGTTCGGTGGAATCCCGCTCGACGAGGTATCGACGTCGATGACGATCAACGCGCCAGCCGCGGTCCTGCTCGCGATGTACATCGCGATGGGTGACGCCCAAGGCGTCGATCGGACGGAGCTACGGGGAACGATCCAGAACGACGTGATGAAGGAGTACGTCGCGCGCAATCTCTACATCTACCCGCCGGATCCCTCGATGCGACTGGTTACCGACATCTTCGAGTTCTGTGCCGCGGAGGTGCCGAATTTCAACACCATCTCCATCTCGGGATACCACATTCGGGAAGCCGGATCGACGGCGGCCCAGGAGGTCGCGTTCACGCTCGGCAACGGGATCGAGTACGTCGAGGCCGCGATCGACGCCGGGCTCGACGTCGACGAGTTCGCCCCGCAGCTCTCCTTTTTCTTCAACGCGCACAACAACGTGTTCGAGGAGGCGGCGAAGTTCCGGGCCGCCCGTCGGATGTGGGCGACGATCATGGAGGAGCGGTTCGACGCCCGAAATCCGAAATCCAAACAGCTGAAGTTCCACACGCAGACGGGCGGATCCACGCTGACGGCCCAACAGATCGAGAACAACGTCGTTCGCGTGGCGTATCAGGGGCTCGCCGCGGTGCTCGGCGGGACCCAGAGCCTCCACACGAACGGGAAAGACGAGGCACTGGCACTGCCCACCGAGAAGTCCGTCCGAACCGCGCTTCGAACCCAACAGATCCTCGCACACGAGTCGGGCGCGGCCGACACGATCGACCCGCTTGCGGGGTCGTACTACGTCGAGGACCTCACCGACGGGATCGAAGCGGACGCCTTCGAGATATTGGAGGAGGTCGACGAGCGGGGCGGGATGCTCCCGGCCGTCGAGAGCCAGTGGGTCCAACGACAGATACAGGACGTGGCCTTCGAGCGACAGCGTGAGATCGAAGCGGGCGAACGCGTCATCGTTGGCGTCAACGAGTTCCAAGTCGACGAGGAACCCGAGATGGACCTAGAGGAGGTCGACCCGGAACAGGAGGCTGAACAGCGAAAACGACTCGAGGCGGTGAAAGCCGATCGCGATGACGAGGCGGTGGCGGCCGCGCTCGACGCCGTACGGGAGGCCGCGCGGTGCGACGGGAACGTCATGCCCCACGTCGTCGACGCGGTGAAAGCGTACGCGACGGTCCAGGAAATAAGCGACGTGTTCCGCGACGAGTTCGGCGAGTACCGGCCAGGTCGGTAGCCGACGACGCCGCCGAGCGGGTCGGCAACGTGGAGTCCGGCGGACGCGAGAGCTCCGGTGATCGATCCCTCTGGCGTAACATACGCTGTCGATGTCGGCGGGGATCCCCCGGTCAGGGGAGTCGTACCGCGGTCCCGTATGCCAGGATCTCTGCGCCGCTATCGGCGATCGAGGACGTCGTGAACCGGACGTTCACGACCGCGTCGGCGTCGAGGGCCTCCGCCTCCGCTACCATCCGTGATTGCGCCTCGTCCCGAGCGTCAGTCATTAACTCCGTGTATCCCTTCAATTCGCCGCCCGCAAGGTTGCGCAGACCCTGCGTGAAGTCGCGACCCACGTTGCGTGCGCGAACGGTGTTCCCGCGAACGACGCCGAGCGTCTCGGTTATCTCGCTGCCCGCGATCTCGTCCGTGTTGGAGAGCTCCATGGCCGTAGATCGCAGGGAGAGTATATAACTGTCGTCGAGAACCCGACCGGTCCGCTCGACGTCTCGAGTCGGTCGCTCCGTTTCAATCGCCGCGAACGAACGTGACCGGACAGGGTGCGTTCAACATCACTTCCTGAGCGGTCGATCCGAAGACGGCCTTCCCCGCCGGAGACCGCTTGCGGCCGCCGACGATCACGAGATCGAAGTCCAACGCCTTCGCGAAGTTGGCGATCCGCTCTCCTTTCGTGTCGCCGTTCTCCACTCGACCGTACGGCGTGGAATCGATCTCCGTCGTGTCGAGGGCCTCACCGAGCCGTCTGACCGTCGCTTTTCGTTTCGCGATCTCGTCCGGCGTCACTGCATCGTCGTCATCGAACTCGAGGCTCCGTTTTGCGGTCTCGTACTCGTCCGACTCGAAGACGTACGTGATCGCCACCTCGGCGCCCGAGGATCCGGCGATGTCGCTCGCCGTCTCCGCGAACGCGTCGACTCGCTCCGTGTCGCCGTCGCCGACGGCAACCAGTATCGTGTCCATAGCCATACCCCGTCGTACTCGTGGGAGCGGGATAAGCCATCCGAATTGTTTACTTTAATCCGAATTATTATTTATCCACTCGGCGCCGTCCCCGGCCGCGCCGGTCGCTCCCGAATGACGTAATACGTCTCGGCCGGTCGAACGGGTACCCATGCGTTTCGATCACGTCGGCGTCGCGACCCGCGACGCCACGGACCTCGCCGAACTGTTCGCCGATCTCCTCGACACGCCGGTCGCTCACGAGGAGGCGATAGACGGGATGTCCGTCGTCTTTCTCGAACTCGGGGACAACGGGGGATACCTCGAGCTGTTGGAACCGGAATCGGGTGGGGTGATCGCGGACTACCTCGACCGCGAGGGTCCGGGGATCCACCACGTCGCGCTCGCGACCGACGACCTCCCGGGGGCGCTTGCCCGGGCCCGCGAGCTCGGTGTCGACCTCGTCGATGAGGAGCCCCGACCCGGCGCGTGGGGCCACGAGGTGGCGTTCCTCCACCCCCGATCGACCGGCGGCGTGCTCGTCGAGTTCGTGGAGCACTGACGGACGGGTCAGCAGCGCCTCGCGGCATCGTCCCGCCAGTCGATGGACGCTCGACGTCCGGCGCTCTGCCGATCGGATTCGGCTACGATGGTCGAATCGCCCGCCACAGTACGCTCGGCCGGAAGAGCGTGGACGGCGACTGGGCGAGGATCAGTACGCGTCCGACCTCCGTTCGCAACACCGGATCGTCGTGTCCCTTCCGAACGAGCCGCGAGAGATATCGGTTCGTGATGTCGGTGCCGGTGGGTTTCGGCCCGGTCGTCTCCGCGAATCCGAAATCGTTGCCGACGGATATCCGCCAGACGACGTCGACGACGTCCGATACCGCATCGAAGAACCGAGCCGCCAGATCCTCGAGCCCCCGATCCGCAAGCGCGTGATGCAGGATCACTGCGTCGAGTGCCGCGACGGACATTCCCTGCCCGTAGATGGGATTGAAGCTCGCGATCGCGTCGCCGGTGACGACGAGTCCCTCCGGAAACGCGTCCAGCGCCTCGTACCGTCGTCGTCGATTGGAGGGGAACGGATACCGGTGGACCGTTTCCGAGCGCCAGGCGGCGGAACGGACGAGCGATCCGGGTTCGGTGACTGGAAGCGTCTCGAGGAACTCGATCACTCCCTCGCGATCCGTCGGCGCCTCGCCACCGTGGACCGTCTGGAGGAGTACCTCCCACTGGCCGTTCTCGATCGGGATCACGTACACACCTCTCGTCCGCGGCGGCGTCGGCGGAACGAAGAAGAGCCGGCGATCCCCCGTCGGCCGCTCGACGCGGGCGGTGCTGTACGTGACGTCGATCCGCACCTCGTCGACTGGCGGCGCCTCGTAGCCGTGGTCGCCGAGCCAGTTCGGCGTTCGGCTCGTTCGACCGGTCGCATCGACGACGAGGTCGGCGTCGAGCTCGCGCTCCGCGCCGTCGGCCTCTCGATAGGTAACGCCGGTTACCGCCGTGGTCTGGTCATCCGTCAGGTAATCGAAGAACCGGCAGCCGTCGCGGAGCTCGACTCCGTCTCTCGCCCGCACGTGTCGACGGACCACGTGCTCGTACAGCGGTCGGCTCGCGGCGTACATCGGTGACCGTTCCGAGCCGTCCGCGACGAACCCGCCTTCGGCGTACCACTTGATGTCCGAAAGCGCGTCTATCAACAGTCCGCCCTCCGCGAGCAGCTCGTCGCCGAACCCCGAAAAGAGGTCCTCGAGGGTCGCCCGTCCGGGCTCCAACAGCGCGTGTGGATGACCGGTCTGTGGCGCGCCGTCACGCGCGGCCGGTTCGGTCGGCAGCTCGTCGCGTTCGATGACGACGACGTCCCGAAACGCGTCGGCGAGGACGCGGGCCGCACACAGCCCTGCCATGCTTCCGCCGAGGACGACTGCGCGATCCCCTACCGTCCCGATCCCGTCAGGATCGTACCGGTTCACCGTTGACAGTACCATGGCGATCCGTCGTTCCTTGTGTCGTCTTCACATACTTAATTCCCACGGGCGAGACCCTCACAGGCGCGGATCCTCCGCAGAAGCGGCGTTCCGGATGACGTAGGGACCTCACCGCGTTCGCTACTCGCCGTCCGCGTCCCCGTCGGCCTCCGCCGGATCGTGCGTCTCGTACCAGTTCAGGATCGACTTCAGTCGGTGGATCGCGCGATCCGGATCCCCGATGTTGTGGTGTTCTTCGGGGTACACGACGAGTTTCGCGTCCACCCCCGTCTTCCTCGCGGCGACGTACAGCTGTTCGGACTGGCTCGGCGGACACCGCCAGTCGTTCCCGCCGGCCATGACGAGCAGCGGGGTCTCGATCGCGCCCGCGTCGAGGATCGCCGAGGAGGCGTCGAACGCCTCCGGTTCCTCCCACGGGAGCCCGTACTCGTTCTCGATCCAGACGTGGGTGTCGTCGGTGCCGAACGCCGAACGCAGGTCGTAGATCCCGTGTTCCGGCGCGGCCGCCGTGAACAGCTCCGGTTCCTGGGTGACGAGGAATCCCTGGGCGATCCCGCCGTAGGAGAACCCATACCCGAAGACGCGGTCGGGATCGGCCCAGCCGCGATCGACGAGGGACTCCACCCCGGCGGTGATGTCCGCCACCTCCGCGGTGCCCCACGCGCCGCGGAGCTCCTCCGAGAAGGCCCGCCCGCGTGAGGACCCGCCGCGGTAGTTCGGTCGGAAGACGACGTACCCCCGGCTCGTCAGGGCCGCATGCGAGAACGAGAACACCGGCTCGTCGTACGAGATCGGTCCGCCGTGGATCGCGACGACGACGGGATGGGGACCGTCCGCCGGATCGATCTCGGGGTCGTGATACACCACGCCATCGATCTCCCAGCCATCGGACTCCCAGGCGACACGCTCGACCTCGGGCATCGGATGGTCCGCGATCAGGTCGTCGTTGGTGGCGGAGATCCGGACCAGTGAGTCGGGGTCGGCGGGGAACTCCCCCGCAGCAGCACCGTTCGCGGTCGCGATCGGGTCGTAGGGATCGGGGGTCGTGGCTGGCGCGCCGGTCGCCGGATCGATAGCGACGAGATCGGCCGCGTCGACCACGAACACGTCCGCTCCCTCCCGCGGGTCCGAGAGCACGATCCCGACCGTCTCCCCGTTCGCGGAGACGTCGACGCCGCCGATCGCGCGCTCGTCCCCCTGCGCCTCGAACAGTCTGACGACTTCGCCGTCGGTCGTCGCGCGGACCAGCCGGGTGCGCGAGTGGTCCGCGATCGTCGTGAGCACCGCGTCGCCGACCCAGTCGACGCCACCACCACGGGCGATCGTGCGGTCGAGTTCGGCCGTGACCGACTCGAACGTCGCGTCCGGATCCGGTTCCCCCGCGGCGAGCACGTCGCCGACGAACAACTCGGAGGGACGCGACCAGTTCTCCGGGTACTGCGCGACGAATCCGAGCGTCCCGTCGCCGCGCCACGTCGGGGCCGAGCAGCCCAGCTCGCTCCCGGTGAGCTTCACCGCCGCCGGCTCGTCGTCGTTCGCGTTCCCGTCCGGCTCGTCATCGTCCGCGTTCCCGTCCGGATCGATGGCGTACACGTCCCGCACGGTGGTGTCGTCCGGGTTCTCGAGCCGACAGGAGGTGAACGCGACGTATCCTTCCTCACCCCAATCGGGCTCCATTCCCGCGAGGTCCTGAAACGCCCCGCCGCCGTAGGCGTCCTCGAGCCGCCGCTCCTCGCCCGTCTCGATGTCGACGACGAACAGGTAGGTTCGGACCTCGTCCGTCCATCCGACTCCGTCGAGCTTGTGCTGGAGCCGCGTCGTCTCGATCGGCCCTCCCTCGGTTCGTGACTCGCGGTACTCGCGCTGTTCGTGTGTGGGGTCGTCGGCCGCGACGACGAGTCGATCGCCCGCAGGCGACCAGTCGAAGTCCGAGACGCCGTCCTCGCGATCGGTGACCTGTCTGGCGTCGCCGCCGAGCGCGAGGTCGAACAGCCAGACCTGTGGAGAGGGGTCATCGTCGGTCTCGGATCCGTTATCGCTCCCTTCCTCAGAGTCGTCAGCCTCTCCGTCTCCATCCGGGTCGGCAGCGGTGTCGTCGTCGAGGTCGTCGGCGTGGGGATCGTCATCGTCTCCATCGGGGTCGGCGGGATCGTCCGGACCGTCAGCACCGCTTCGGCCGACTCGCCGCGCCGCGTCCTCGTCGCGAGCGGCGATAAACGCGAGACGGTCGCCTTCGGGGCTCCACGCGGGACTTCCCGCGCCGGCGACGCGCGTCAGCCGATGCGGCTCGCGTGAACCGTCCGTCGGCACGACGAACAGCGATCCGACCGACTCGTCGGCCGACTCGTCGTACTCCGTGGTCGTGAACGCGACGCGGTCGCCGTCCGGCGAGACCGCCGTCTCGCCGACCTGTGTGAGATCGTAATACGCCTCCAACGGGAGCTCGGACATGTCCCCATGGAGCGGCGGCCGGCGCAAATACGTTCGGGAGCCGGATCGATCGACTCAGTCATCGAGGTCCACGCCGTCCGCGAGGTCGGCCGCGATCCCGGTGTAGCCGGCCGGGGTGAGCGCCCGGAGCTCCTCGCGAACGGCAGGGTCGACGTCGAGATCGTCGAACAGCGCGCGGAAGTCCTCCAAGGTGACGCGCGACCCGCGAGAGAGCGCCTTGACGCGCTCGTACGCCTCCGTGTCTCCCTCGCGACGGAGGATCGTCTGGACTGCCTCGCCGATCACCTCGGGTGTCGCGTCCAGCTCCTCGCGCATCACGACCTCGTTCGGGACCACCTTCGAGAGCCCGTCCGTCGTCTTCGAGTAGCCGATCAAACAGTGGGCGAACGCGGCGCCGATGTTGCGTTTCACGGTCGAATCCGAGAGGTCTCGCTGGAGCCGCGAGGTCGTGACGTAGTCGGCCAGGAAGGCGAGATCGCTGTTCGCCTTCGAGAGGTTGCCCTCGCTGTTCTCGAAGTCGATCGGGTTCACCTTGTGCGGCATCGTCGATGACCCCGTCTCTCCCTCGACCGCCCGCTGGCCGAGGTAGCGGTTCGAGACGTAGAGCCACGCGTCGACGTCGAGATCGAGGAGGACGGAGTTTACGCCTCGAAACGCATCGAACAGCACGGCGAGATCGTCACACGGGTTCACCTGCGTCGCGAGCGAGGTGTGATCGAGGTCGAGTCGCCACACGACCGAGCGGGAGACCGTCGCCCAGTCGAGGTCGGGGTACGCGGCGACGTGGGCCGCGTACGTGCCGGACGCGCCGGCGAGTTTTCCGGAGAGCCCGTCGAGTGCGCCCACGATCCGACCGAGCGCTCGACCGAGTCGAGCAGCGTACACCGCCATCTCCTTGCCGAACGTGGTCGGCGTCGCCGGCTGGCCATGTGTTCGCGCGAGCATCGGCGTGTCGCGATGCTCGCGCGCCAGCTCGACGAGCTCGTCCCGAACGTCCCGGATCGCGGGGACGAGAACCTCGGCCGCCGCTCCCTTGACCAGCAGACGCTGTGCGAGGTTGTTGACGTCCTCGCTCGTGAGTCCGAAGTGGATCCACGGGAACAGCGATTCAGCGTCGTCGATCGTGGGCGGTGGAGTCGACGCGTCCGCCAGCTCGGTGAGTCGGATCCGAAGGAAGTACTCGACGGCTTTTACGTCGTGGTTCGTCGCCGCGTAGCCGGCCGCACCCTCGGTCTCTAGCCGCTTGATCAGCCGTGCGTCCTCGTCCGAAAACGACTCGTACACGTCACGTAGTGCGCCGACCGCGTCGTCCGCGAGGTCGATCGGGGTCGCCTCCAGCGTGGCGAGCTCGATCAGGTATTCCACCTCGACGCGAGTGCGTGCTCGCATCAACGCGGCTTCGCTCGCATAGGGAACGAGCGGATCGGTTCGACCGGCATAGCGCCCGTCGACCGGCGAAACCGCGGCAAGCGGGTCACTCCGTGTGAGACCGTGTATCGCCCCCCCGGCTGCCGGCTCCGTCTCTGCATCATCAGTCGTATCGGTCATGCCCGCGACTGCCTCCGGAGCGCGCAAAAGCGTGTCGATGCCCCGATCGGTGTGACCCACGGTAGTGTATACTACGGATCTGAGACGTGGCGATCCATGGGTGATATATCCGTAAACGTGGATATCTGCTCGGGGACGACCGTAATCGATATACGCGATCGGTCGGTCGGATCGAACATGAAGATCGCCGGACTCGCCAGCAACCGTGGACGGAACCTTCGACACATCGCCGACGTCGTGCCGGGGGGCGCGGAGCTGTCCGTCGTCCTGACGAACCGCGAGGGTGCGCCGGTTCTCGAGGCCGCCGCGGAGCGTCGGATCCCGACCGAAGTCGTCGTCCGCGAGGACGGCGAGTCCCGCGAGAGCCACGAGCGACGGATCCTCGACCGGCTGGCCGCCTACGATTTCGACCTCGTCTGTCTGGACGGGTACATGCGCGTGCTCACCGAGGAGTTCCTCGAGGCGGCACCGACGACCCTGAACGTCCACCCTTCGTTGCTGCCGGCGTTCCCGGGCGCGAACGCCCACGAGCAGGTGCTCGAGGCGGGCGTGCGGACGACCGGCTGTACCGTTCACGTCGCCACCGAGGCGGTCGACGACGGGCCGATCGTTACCCAGGAGCCGGTCCCCGTCTACGAGGACGACGACGAGGACGCGCTCAAACGACGGGTGCTACGAGAAGCGGAGTTCACCGCGTACCCGCGGGCGGTTCGCTGGTTCGCGGAGGGGGCCGTAGATATCGAGACGGCCGAGGACGGGACGCCGGTATCGATCGCGGTCGATGGCGACTCCGGGGGGTCGTTCCCGGCCCGGCGGCTCGTTTCGGAGGACCGGGCCGCCTCGCTTCGCTACGGCGAGAACCCGCACCAGGACGCCGCGCTGTATGCCGACCCCGCCTGCGAGGAGGCGACGGTTGTCGGCGCGACCGAGCACAATCCCGGCTCGAAGGGAATGGGGTACAACAACTACAACGACGCGGACGCCGCCCTCGGACTCGTCAAGGAGTTCGACGACCCGGCCGCCGCCGTGATCAAACACACCAACCCCGCGGGCTGTGCGACTGCCGAATCGCTCGTGGACGCATACGACCGCGCGCTCCGGACGGACGCGAAGTCGGCGTTCGGCGGGATCGTGGCCGTGAACCGCCAGTGTGACGCCGACACCGCGGAAGCGATCGCGGAGTCGTTCAAGGAAGTCGTCGTCGCGCCCGGCTACACGGACAGCGCACTCGACGTGCTCACCGCGAAGGAGAATCTCCGCGTGCTCGACGTCGGTCCGCTCGGCGAGAGCGAGGAGCGCTTCTCCGAGCGGTTCACCGAGAAGCCGATCGTGGGCGGACGGCTGGTACAGGAGCGCGACCGACAGTCGCCGACGGCGGCCGACCTCGATATCGTCACCGATCGCGAGCCGACCGACGAGCAGCTGGAGACGATGACCTTCGCGTGGAAAACGCTCAAACACGTCAAATCGAACGGGATCCTTTTCGCGACGGGGACGGAGACGGTCGGCGTCGGGATGGGACAGGTGTCCCGCGTCGACGCCGTGACGCTCGCGGCGATGAAAGCCGAAAAGGACGCCGAGGGAAAGTCGGCGGTGGGGGCCGTGATGGCGTCGGACGCCTTCTTCCCGTTTCCGGACGCGATCGAGGAGGCCGCGGCGGCGGGTATCGAGGCCGTGATCCAGCCCGGCGGCTCCGTCAACGACGAGGACGTCATCGAGGCCGCCGACGCCCACGACATGGCGATGGCGTTCACCGGCACCCGGTGCTTCCGCCACGACTGAGCGGCCGAGTCACTGAGCCGGCCGGGAGCGTCCGGATCGGAACCCTTCGATTCGGAACCGCTCGCATCGGAACGACTCGCGTCGTCTCCCGAGCGGGCACCGTTTCGAACGGGACGATCGGATCGACAGTGTCAGGAGGCTCTCGTGTCTTGCTCCACCCATGCTGACGATGGACCACTGTCGACGGGAGATCGTGACGCTACACGAGTTCTTCGAGGAGTGGTTTCGCGGTGAGCGGAGCCCGGGCGCTTTCGAACGGCTCGAGAACTCGCTCGGAGACGGGTTCGAGCAGGTCACTCCGGAGGGAACGGTGATCGACCGCGAGGAGGTCTGTAGGCTGGTCCGTGACGCGTATGATCGGTACGACGACGAGGCGTTCGCCATCGATATCCGGGGCGTCGAGCCGATAGCCACCCACGAAACCCGTGCACTCGTCCGGTATGAGGAGTGGCAAACGTCGAGCGAGGGGACGAGCGGTCGGATCAGCACCGCGTGGCTCGCAGCACCGGGCGGCGATCCGAACGCGGTGGAGTGGCGTCACCTCCAAGAGACGTGGGTCGACCAGCCCGACTGACGGGCTGTGATCCGATTCGGCTCCGGAGAACGCCCGGGACGGGCTCCCGACTACTTCGCGACCTTCGCCTCGAACTTCTCGCGTACCTTCTCGACTTTCGGCTGCGCGTGGAACGTGCAGTAGGCGTCGTCGGGGTTCTTCGCGAAGTAGTCCTGGTGTTTCTCCTCGGCGCGATAGAAGGTCTCCAGCGGTTCGAGCTCGGTCACCACGTCGTCGTCGTACTCCTCGTCGAGCGCGTCGATGTAGGCGGCCGCCTGCTCGCGCTGTGCGTCGTCGTGATACAGGACGATCGAGCGGTACTGGCTCCCCACGTCCGGCCCCTGTCGGTTGCGCTGGGTCGGGTCGTGGATGGTGAAGAACGCCTCTAGGAGGTCGTCGTAGGCGACGACGGCGGGATCGTACTCGATCCGTACGACCTCCGCATGGCCGGTGTTCCCGGAGCAGACCTCGCGGTAGGTCGGATCCGCCGTATGACCGCCTGCGTACCCGGAGGTGACGGTCTCGACCCCGGCGAGCTCCTCGAGAGCGGCCTCGATACACCAGAAACATCCGCCGCCGAACGTTGCCGTCTCGTGTTCACGAGTCATGTGCTCACGTTCGGACCCGAGACGTATTAATCCGCTTCCCACGGTCGACGACTGGCCTGCCGGACCGATCGATCGGACCGGCGGCCGACCCCGTGTCACCGGGTATCGCTGCCCGGCGACATCGACGCCGAACGGTAGACCTTTGCCGCCGCCGGTTCCAGCATCGGTATGGTTTCGCTGGGACTGGTGGTGGCGCGGTTCAACGACTCCGTCACCGACCCGATGGCGGAGGCGGCCCGCGAGGCGGCCGCCGACCGCGACGCGACCGTCGTCGACGAGCTATCGGTACCGGGCGCGTACGACAGCCCGCTCGCCGCCGATCGGCTGGCGCGCCGCGAGACGGTCGACGCCGTCGCGGTCATCGGTGCCATCGTTACTGGCGATACCGATCACGACCACGTCATCGCGAGCGCGACCGCCGAGAAGCTCACCCAGGTGAGCCTCGACCGCGACACGCCGGTTACCTTCGGCGTGAGCGGCCCGGGAATGTCGGGCGCGGAGGCGCGAGAACGGATCGACAAGGGCGGGGAGGCGGCCCACGCCGCGGTCGATCTGGCCGAGGAGCTCGGAGACGAACGGTAAGCGACTGTACGACGATCACTGCTGTTCGAGGCGACACGACCACGGAGACGCCCGGACCACGACGACACTCCAACACGACAATGACGGACGCATACGACTATTCGGACCGGATCGGACGCGTAGAGCCCAGCGCGACGCTGGCGATATCGAACCTCGCGGCGGAAAAAGAGGCCGAAGGGGCGGACATCGTCGACCTCTCGGTCGGCGAACCCGACTTCGACACTCCGGCGAACGTCGTCGAGGCCGGCAAAGACGCGCTCGACGCCGGCCATACCGGGTACACCTCCTCGAACGGGATCCCCCCGCTGAAGGAGGCGATCGCCGCCAAGCTCCGCGGGACGGGGATCGACGCGAGCGCCGACGAGGTGATCGTCACCCCCGGCGGCAAGCAGGCGCTGTACGAAGTGTTCCAGACGCTGATCGACGGGGGTGACGGGTCACACCCGTCACCCAGTGGGACTTCGTCCCACTCTGGCGACGAAGTCGTGCTGCTCGACCCGGCGTGGGTCTCCTACGAGGCGATGGCGAAACTCGCTGGCGGGAGCCTCTCGCGCGTCGATCTCGCCCCACACGGGTTCCAGCTGGAGCCCGCGCTCGACGACCTCGCGGAGGCGGTGTCCGCCGACACCGAACTCCTCGTCGTCAACTCGCCATCGAACCCGACCGGTGCGGTGTTCTCGGAGGCCGCCCTCGAGGGCGTCCGTGATCTGGCCGTCGAGCACGACATCACCGTGATCTCCGACGAGATCTACGAGCGGATCGTGTACGACGCCGACCACGTCTCGCTGGCGAGCCTCGACGGGATGGCCGATCGCACGATCACGATCAACGGCTTCTCGAAGGCGTACTCGATGACCGGCTGGCGGCTCGGCTACCTCCACGCGACCGAGGAGTTCGTCGGGCAGGCCGGCAAGCTCCACTCGCACTCCGTCTCGTGTGCGACCAACTTCGTCCAGCACGCGGGCGTCGAGGCGTTAGCGAACACGGACGAGTCGGTCGAGGCAATGCGGGAGGCGTTCGCGGAGCGGCGCGACCTCCTCGTCGACCTGTTCGACGCACACGACGTCGACGTCGACGTCGGCGACGGGGCCTTTTATATGATGATCCCCGTTGATTCCGACGATCAAGCGTGGTGTGAGGCCGCGATCGAGGAGGCGTCCGTGGCGTGTGTCCCCGGAAGCGCGTTCAACGCGCCAGGGTTCGCCCGGATCTCCTACGCCGCCAGCGAGGAGCGACTGCGCGAGGCGGTCGACAGACTGGTGTCGAACGACCTCTTATAAGCGGCGAACGACTGCTCGTACGGACTTTTTATAACACCTCACTCGATCCATCCCATCGGTTCCGATCAGTACAGCAATAGCGATACACGACTACGGGAACGGGCGTATCTGTACGCCGATCGCTTGTTTATAAGTGAACGAACGGTGTCGCTGGCGGATATCTCTAAGTCGTTGCTGGCGTGGTGACGATGTTCAGATCCTCAGCCGCGTCGGGCAGCCTCCGCGCTCGCTCCGCTCGTACGGATGCTAGTGCTACATCCCTGCTTACGGATGCTAGTGCTACAACCCTCTTCTATGTCTCGCACGACTCTCAGGACGTATCACCATCTAAGACTTTCACCAGAGCCAAATGGAGACGTGTCTAAAGAGCAGTACTCGCGTAAAGTCGGATATCCGATTCGGGCGCTCCAGTACACCGTCTTCGTGGCCACGCGTCGAGTCTCGTCGTCCGGTTCCACCGCCCCTCTCCCAGAGTTTATTGCCGGTAGTTCTTTGTGACCCGAGAGTTAAATTTGATCGGGTGACTTCTGATGTACGACACCGTGCTGTACCCGACGGATGGTAGCGAGGGATCGGATGCCGCGGTCGAGCACGTTCGAGCGCTCGCGTCGTCGTTCGACGCGACCGTTCACGTCCTCTCCGTGGTCGACACACGGGACGCCGACTTCGGACTCAGTGGCGCGTTCTTCGAGAGCGAACCGGGGATGAGTGGCGATGCGAAAGGCGGGGAGTCGGGGATGGTCGGCGGACGTGATGACCCCGAAAACGTGCGGGCCGCACGCGTCGAGCGCCGGGAAACGCTCGTCTCCAACGTCGCCGATCACTTCGACGGGGTACCGACGACCACCGCGGTCGAGGCGGGAACTCCCCACGAGACGATCCTCGCGTACGCCGACGACAACGACGTCGATCTCGTGGTGATGGGAACCCACGGACGGACGGGGGTCGAACGCTACCTTCTCGGAAGCGTCACTGAAAAGGTGGTCAGGCTGTCGGACGTACCCGTGGTGACGGTTCGGCCGGATCAGGAGTCGGCGTAGGGAGCGCAACCCACGCGGCGTACCGTTTTCGTACGTCACCGTACGATCCGAACAGCCGTGCGTTCGGTGGTCTCGGTCGTGCTGTCGGGCACCGGTGAGGTCGACAATTATATGTTCGGTTGCGAACACGCTTCGGCATGAGCGATCGAGGGCGGCTACCGGACCGGCGGCAGGTCCTCAGAGCGTGCGGCGCCATCGGCGTCATCGGGGTTACTGGCTGTATGGACGACGAGGAGGACGGCGACGGGGATTCCCGGAACGACCGTCGCGACCAGCGTACTCGTGAGACGAACGAAACCGACGACGACACCGATGACGCGGTGGAGGACACTGACGACGGGTCCGAAGACGACGACTCCGCTTCCGACGAAACCGAAGCGGAGGAGGTGGACCCCGACGATCCCGATGTCCGGATCGCGGTCTCGGTCCAAGGGTTCGAGGACCCGCTTCAGGACGTGTATCGCCCGCTTCTCGATCACGTCGTGTCCGAGACCGGCACGCGTGTCGGTGTCGTCGAGGCGTCGAATGACGCCGAGGTCACGGCGCTTCTGGAGCGTGGGGACGCCGAAATGGCTGACGTGGACACCGGAGCCGCGCTCGACGCACGGGACGCGCTCGACGTCGTCGGGATCCGGCGAGCGTTCGGCGCGCCGGTTTTTTACTCGGTGATCGCAACGACGCCCGACAGTCGGATCGGATCGGTGTCGGATCTCGAGGGAGAGACCATCGCGTCCGGCGCGCCGCTGTCCGTCTCGGGAACGCTGTTTCCCCTGATGATGCTCACGGAAGCCGGACTCGACATCGGCGGTGCGCCGGAGTCGGCAGCCACCGACTTCGAGCTCTTTTATTCGGACCACGCGACTGCTCGCGAACACCTGATCGAGGACGACTCGATCGCCGCCGGTGCGGCCGGTGCGTTCGCGCTCGCACCGCATATCCCGCGGGAGCAGTTCCGTGCAATGGATACCGACTTCCCCGAGCGCTCGGCCGAGTACTCCAGAGCAGGCCAACAGGACCCGGAGCTTCGACTGCTCGCCGTCTCTTCGGCGATCCCACGAGCCCCGATCGTCGCCCGAAGCGACTGGGGAGGAGGCGACCGTGCGAGCGTCGAATCTGCGTTACTCGAGGCACCGGCGTCGGCGTTTACACAGGACGCTTCGGTGCAGGACCTCTCGTTCACCGGGATCACTCCCGGTACGTTCAGCGACTTCGATCCGATCGTTCGACTCATCAACGCCCTCGACATCAGTCACGAGGTCGTCTGATCCGCTGGCCGTCCAGCGTTCCGAAACCCTTACTCCCGGTCCGTGGCAGGTGAGGGTATGAGCGATACGTCCGAGTCGGACGACGGATCAGGAGCGGGCGACACCACCGTCGTCGACGCCACGGAAGTCGAACACGTTGCCGAGCTGGCCCGGGTTCGCCTCGACGACGACGAGATCGAGGCGTTCACCGACCAGTTCGCGGAGATCCTCGAGTACTTCGCCGCGCTCGACGAGGTCCCGGAGACGGATCGGGAGGAGGCGCTCGTGAACGTGATGCGTGCTGACGAGGTCGAGGAGGGACTCACGCAGGCGGAAGCGCTCGCGAACGCCGCGGAGACGGAGGACGGCTTCTTCACGGGCCCAAAGGTGTCGTGATGGCGGCTGACTACAACGCGTTCGTCACGAGGGAGCGGATCGAGGGGGACGAGGACGCCGACGGACCCCTCGCGAACACGAGCGTCGCAGTCAAGGACAACATCTCGACTGCGGGCGTCCGGACGACCTGCGGGTCGGAGATGCTCGCCGACTACGTCCCCCCGTACTCGGCAACCGTCGTCGACCGCCTCCTGGACGCGGGCGCGACGATCGTCGGGAAAGCGAACATGGACGAGTTCGGGATGGGAACGACCACCGAGACGTCCGCGTTCGGTCCCACGCGGAACCCCGCGGACCCGGAGCGCGTTCCCGGTGGCTCATCCGGCGGGTCGGCGGCGGCGGTCGCGGCAGGCGAAGCCGACGTCGCGCTCGGTTCCGATACGGGCGGATCGGTTCGGTGTCCCGCCGCGTTCTGTGGGGTCGTCGGGATCAAGCCGACCTACGGGCTCGTTTCTCGATACGGACTGATCGCGTACGCCAATTCGCTCGAACAGATCGGGCCTATCGCGGGGACCGTCGAGGAGGCGGCCGCGGCGCTCTCGGCCATCGCCGGGCCGGACCCGAACGACGGAACGACCCGTGACCCGACCGCACTCGATGGCGTCGACGCGGGCACGGACTACGTTGGGGCCGCCGACGGCAACGTTGACGGCCTGACGATCGGCGTCCCCACGGAGCTGTTCGACGGGGCGGACGAGCGCGTCGTCGAGACGGTCAAGACCGCGATCGCGGACCTCGAATCGCAGGGCGCGGAGACGACGGAGATATCGTTGCCGTCGGTCGAACACGCCGTGCAGGCGTACTACGTGATCGCGATGGCCGAGGCGTCCTCGAACCTCGCGCGGTTCGACGGCGTCCGGTACGGTCACCGCACCGAGTCGGACGGGAACTGGAACGAGACGTTCGCGGAGACCCGCGAGGCGTTCGGTTCGGAGGTAAAACGCCGGATACTGCTCGGGACGTACGCGCTCTCAGCGGGATACCACGACGAGTACTACGCCAAGGCGCAGGACGCTCGCGCGTGGGTCAGACAGGACTTCGAGGACGCCTTCGCCGACGTCGACGTGATCGCCTCGCCAACCATGCCGGTACTCCCGTTCGAGCTCGGCGAGAGCCTCGACGACCCCCTCCGGATGTACCTCGCGGACGCGAACACGACCCCGGTCAACCTCGCGAACCTCCCCGCGATATCGGTGCCCGCCGGGGAGGCCGACGGGCTTCCGGTCGGCCTCCAACTGGTCGGCCCGAAGTTCGACGAGGAGACGGTGATCCGCGCGGCCAGTGCGGTCGAAAACCCGCGTTAACTCGGTCGAAAACGGGGTAACGGTCTCCGTCGTTTATTTCGCTCCTCCCCCTTCGGCCGGACGCCCATGAGTCGAAACGGATCCACTACATCGACGCGATTCGATCGTGACACCGTTCGCTCCGTGAGTCGAGTCATCATCGCGGCGCTCGCACTGGTCGGCGTGTTGTCCCTGTTCACGATGCTTCCGGGGATGGACCGAGTGGTCCCGCTGACGCCGGTGACGTTCGCCGCGGTCGTGACGGCGACCTTCACGCTCGCCGTCGTGGTGCTTCTCGTGTACGCCGCACCGCGACTCGCGTCCCTAACGCGTGTGAGTATTCACCACTCCGACGGGGGAGCGGAGACGAGCCGGGTCGCTGAGGGCGTTGGCAGCGTCGTCCACTGGCTCGTGGTCCTCGTCGCGGTGTTGGTCGCACACGCTGGACTCGCCGGCGTGGTTACCCCGTTCCTCGACGGTATCACGTGGACGTACGACGCAGCGTTCCTCGTCGTCTCGCTCGTCCCGCTCGTGTTCCTCGTCGCCCGTCTGGCCGTCACCATCGACCCCGCATCCGAGATCATCGCCGACCGCGTCGCCGGTGTCGACTCCGCGGACGACGACACCGAACCGACGACTGAGGAGACGTAGCCACTGAGAGGACCCGACTCCCGACCATTGCCGACACCGGCACGGACCGCGACGGTCACCATGCCGATCCGGAACGTCAATACCTCGGGGGTGAAATCCTCGTGTATGTCGTTGACCGACGAGGAGCTGGATCGGCTCGCCGACGTGGTTCGTCTCCAGCCCACGAAGAACGCCGATCTGGTGGATGCGTGGGGCGTCGACGGGGGCAGCGCGGTCCACCGCTATCTGGAGGACCATCTGAAGGAGTACTACTACCGCGACGACGACAGCCTGATCCGGGCGACCGCGGAGGCGAACGACCTCGTCGACGTCGAGCCAGGGATCGAGGCCGACGCGGTCGCGAAGGGTGGCGCGCCCGACACGATCCGCGTTCCGCAGCTCGAAGCGCGCGTGTTCGAGGTCGTCGCCGGGCCGGACGAGCGGTCCCAGTCCGTCGTCAGCGTCCTGAACGCGCTTCGGGGGCAGTTCGACATCGACCCGGACGTCGGCGAGGTCCGTCGCGCGCTCCGGAGCCTCGAACGCAAGAACGTGGTCGAAGTGGAGTATCGGACCGTGCCGACGTTCCGACTGGCGGTCGAGCGGGACGCGGTCACTGTCGAAGTGAGCGACTAGCACGGACGACGGGAGTCCGAAGCGGGCCACCCCCGCCGCGACGAACCTCAAGGTTCAACACGGGCGAGCGACTCGACAGGGTATGAGCGACCAGCAGCTCCGCAAGGAGGCACACGATCTGGACGTGACCGTCTGGGTCGGCAAGAGCGGTATCGAGGCCGTCGTCGACGAGCTGGCCGACCAGCTCGACGACCGGAAACTGGTGAAAGCGAAGTTCCTTCGCGCGGCCCGAGGTGGTACCTCGACCGAAGCGCTCGCGGACGAGCTGGCGGAGGCGGTGGGTGCCGACCTCGTCGAGACACGCGGCAACACGGCGGTCTTCCACTGATGGCCGGGGCGGACACGGTCGCGGTCGTCAGGGACGGCGTGGTGGGTAGCGGGCTGTTCGACTCCGCCGGTGTGGTCGGCGTCACGCCGATCGTGAACCTGCTCGAGTCGTTTCTCGGCCCGCTGACCGGGCTCGTGATCTCCGCAGCGATATTCCTCGTCGTCATGGTCGTGGCGTACGTGCTCAACAAGTCGGTGTTCAACCCGCTGGTCGAACGGCTCCTCGACAAGCAGGGGCTCGACGAGCACGCACGCCGGCCCCTGAACAAGATCGTGACGTTTCTCGTCTTGTTCGTCGGGCTGACGATCGCCTTCGGCGCGGCCGGCTACGAGGACTTCCTGCGGTCGCTGGCGACGATCGCCGCGGCGGCGACGCTCGCGATCGGTTTCGCGTTACAGGACGTGATCCGCAACTTCGTCGCGGGAGTGTTCATCTACACGGACAAGCCGTTCCGCATCGGCGACTGGATCGAGTGGGACGGGAACTCGGGGATCGTCGAGGACATCTCCTTTCGGGTGACTCGGGTACGGACGTTCGACAACGAACTGCTCACCGTGCCGAACCACGCGCTCACCAGCGGCGTGGTGAAGAACCCGGTCGCGAAACAGACGCTGCGCATGAAGTTCGTCTTCGGCATCGACTACGAGGACGACATCGACCGGGCGACGGACATCATCGTCGAGGAGGCCGAAAAGAGCGACGCGATCCTCGAGGATCCGGCACCCTCGGTTCGGCTGACGGAGCTCGCCGACTCACACGTCGGGCTCCAGTCGCGGATCTGGATCGATCAGCCGTCCCGATCCGACTTCGTGAAAGCCCGAGCGGACTACGTGAAGGCTGTCAAGGAACGGTTCGACGAGGAGGACATCACGATTCCCTTCCCGCAGCGGACCGTGTCGGGACGGGACGCGTGGGAAGAGCCGAAGGCATTCGGCGGCGAGCCCTAGCCGGATCCCTCCCCTCGGAAGGTGGCACAACCGGTCGGTGCCTCCCGGGGAGCATCCCGATCGAGCGGTGCCCCGTTCGGCGGGCACGGACCGGTGTGTATCCGAGCCCGAGAGATGGATCGGAAACGATCCGGATAGTAACCCACTTGTGGGTTCGGTGAGTCGGCTCTCCCATGCACGTGGTCGTCGTTGGTGCCGGCGAGGTCGGCACGAGCATTGCCTCCAACCTCGCATCGGACCACGAAGTCGTCATCGTCGACGTCGACCCCGATCGTGCTGAACAGCTCAAATACGAGCTCGACGTGCTCACGATATCGGGTGATGGAACGACGGCAAGCATCCAGGCCGCCGCGAACGTCGGCGAGACGGACATGGTGATCGCTTGTACCGACGACGACCGGACGAACCTCGTGGCCTGTGGAACCGCGAAGACTCTCGGTGACGGGTTCACGATCGCACGGGTCAAACGGACCGAGTACCTCCGGACGTGGGAGGGGTCAGCCGGCGCGTTCGGCGTCGACTTCATGGTCTGTTCGGATCTGTTGACCGCCGAGAACATCGTTCGCGTGATCGGCCTGCCGGCGGCGATCGACGTCGACCCGTTCGCCAGCGGGCTCGTCCAGATGGCCGAGTTCGAGATCGACCCTAGCAGTCCGGTCGCCGGACAGACCGTGAGTGAGGCGGATCGCTTCGAGTCGCTGACGTTCGTCGGCCTGTTCCGAGACGACGAGATGACGATCCCCCGCGGCGAGACGCGTATCGAGGGGGGCGATCGTGCGGTCGTGATCGGGAGCCCGGAGAGCGTTCAAGCGTTCGCCACCGACATCGCTCCGGATACGACGCCCGATAACGCGGACGAGATCGTGATCGTCGGCGGCAGCGAGATCGGATATCAGACGGCCAGACTGCTCGAAGAGCGCGGTCTCCGTCCCCGGCTCATAGAGCAGGACGGACAACGGGCCCGCTGGCTCGCGGAGAACCTCCCGAATACGGTCGTGATGGAACACGACGCGACCGACACCGAGTTCCTCGCGCGTGAACACGTCGACGAGGCAGACATCGTCGTCAGCGCACGAAACTCCGACGAGGGCAACCTGCTCGTGTCCGTGCTCGCGAAGCGGCTCGGCGTCGACCGTGTCGTTGCCGTCGTGGACAGCGCGGACTACGTGACGGTGTTCGAGGAGATCGGCATCGACGTCGCGGTAAACCCACGGACCGTGACCGCGGAGGAGATCACGCGGTTCAGTTACGAGAGCGTCGCCGAAAACATCGCCGTACTGGAGAACGACCGGGCGGAAGTGCTCGAGCTCGAGCTCACGGAGGGGTGTGCACTCGTCGGCCGGCCGATCTCCGATCTGGTCACGGAGATCGATGCGACGTTCGTCATCGGCGCTATCACTCGAGATCGCTCGCTCGTGACGCCCCGGGGAGACACGGTGCTCCAGCCGGGAGATCACGTGATCCTCCTCGTCGACTCCGAGTTCGTGAGCGACATCACGGCCCTCGCATAACGTGTCCACCAGGATCCGCGTCGGCTGGCGAGCGAGCATCGGACTCACGAGCGATGTGCTCGTCTATCTGGTCGCTCCGCTCACGTTCCCGCTGTTGCTTGCGGTGTACTACGGCGAGTCGATGCTCCCGTTTCTCGCCGCCATCGCCGTATCGCTCGCACTTGGCGGCGGGTTCCGATATTTAAAAGACCCCGACGAGAACCTCGGGCCACGGGAGGCGTTTCTCGCAGTCGCGTTGATCTGGTTGCTCGTTGCTGTCGTGGGTGCGGTCCCGTTCGTCGTCGCTGGCGTCGGCACGATAGCCCATCCGGTGAACGCGTTGTTCGAGTCGATGAGCGGGCTGACGACGACCGGCGCAACGGTGCTCGAGGACTTCTCTATCCACTCACAGTCGGTGCTGATGTGGCGACAGGTGATCCAGTGGCTCGGTGGGCTCGGCATTCTGATCTTAGCGACTGCGGTGCTCTCCGAGCTGGGGGTGGGTGGTGCCCAGCTGATGGAATCGGAGTCGCAGACGGCGGACGTCAACAAGCTCACGCCGAAGATATCCGAGACAGCACGGCTGATATGGGGGCTGTACGTCGGGATCACGGCCCTCGCGGTCGTCGTATACTTCGCGCTCGGGCTCGCGTTCGACCCGCAGATGGACCTGTTCAACGCGGTCGCACACGCGTTCACGTCGGTCGCGACGGCAGGCTTCTCGCCGGAACCGTTGTCCGTCGGGGCGTTTCATCCGGTCGTTCAGTGGGCGGTGATCCCCTTCATGATCGTGGGGTCGACGAGCTTCGTGCTGCTGTACTTTTTCATCAACGGCGATCCGATGCGACTCCTTCGGAACGAGGAGTTCCACTTCTATCTCGGCACGCTCGGCGTCGCGTCGAGCGTCGTCGCGATCACGCTGTTTCTCGATCCGTCGATCGACTTCAACACGGAGGAGACGATCCGACACGCAGCGTTCAACGTCGCCTCCATCGTGACGACCACGGGATACGCCAGCACCGACTTCGAGCTGTGGGCACCCGCGGCCAAACACATGCTGTTCGCGTGTATGTTCCTCGGCGGGATGGTGGGGTCGACGACGTGTTCGATCAAGTCGCTTCGCTGGCTGGTCGCACTGAAGACGCTTCGTCGTGACCTGTACACGGCCATCCACCCGGAGGCGATACGACCCGTCCGGATCTCCGGTAAAGCGGTCGACGAGGACACGATCCGCGACATCTACGCGTATCTCCTGTTGAGTGCCGTCATCTTCACCATGTTGACCGTGTTCGTCGTGCTCGACGCCGAACGAGCCGGACTCCGGGTGTCCGAGTTCGAGGCGATGGGGGCGGCGGCCTCGACGTTCCTCAACATCGGTCCCGCGTTCGGTGACGCCGGGCCGTACGGAACCTACGCCTCGTTCCCGATGAGTACACGGGGCGTGATGATCGTCTTGATGTGGATCGGTCGGATCGAGATCATCCCGGTGCTCGTGCTCCTCACGAAGGCGTTCTGGACGTCATGACACGTACCATCGACGTTCGAGCCACCCTCAGCTACACTGGAACCATCGTGAAGTACCTCTCCGCAGCCATGATGCTCCCGCTCGCGGTGGCCGTGATTTACTGGGAAGACATCTGGGTGTTCGCAGCGTCGATGGGTATCGGCATCTTGCTCGGCGTCGCGCTTGAACAGCTCGACACTGACCCCGAGCTAGGCCCGCGCGACGCGCTTGCGGTCGTCTCGCTCGCGTGGCTCATGGCCGCGATCATCGGCGCGATCCCATACGTTCTGGCGGGGTACGGAAACGGTTCCGCGCTCGGCCACCCGGTGAACGCGCTGTTCGAGTCGATGAGTGGCTTCACGACAACGGGGGCGACGGTCACCGCCGAGATCAGCTTTGAGCAGCACTCACATGCGGTGTTGCTGTGGCGACAGCTAACGCAGTGGCTCGGGGGGATGGGAATCATCGTCCTGATGGTGGCGATCCTGCCACATCTCGCGGTCAACGGCGCACAGCTGATGAAATCGGAGGCACCCGGCCCGGGACTCCAGAAACTCACGCCGCGGATCGCCGAGACGGCCCGCGCACTCTGGCTCATCTACCTCGCGTTCACCCTGGTGCTCATCGGTATCCTGTTCGTGCTCGGGCTCACAGATCTTGCGCCGAACATGGGGCCGTACAACGCGGTCGCACACGGGCTTTCCACGCTCCCGACCGGCGGGTTCTCACCGGAGGCCAACAGCATCGCGGCCTTCTCGCCGGTCGCTCAATGGGTGTTCATCCCGTTCATGATCCTTGCCGGGGTGAACTTCGCGCTGTTCTGGTACCTCCTGCGTGACGATCCCATCCAGATGTTCGAAAACACCGAGTTTCGGACGTATCTCGGGCTAGTGACAGGGTTGGCCGGTGTGCTCGCGGTCGGACTGTTCTACGGCGGCGCACCCGCGACAGAGATCGGCGGCGTCACGGAAGGAAGCGTAGAGAACGCTCTTCGGCAGGGAGCATTCCAGGTCGCCTCGCTTATGAACTCAACGGGGTTCGCGACTGCCGACTTCGCGGAGTGGGATATCCAGACGCAGTACTTCCTTCTGATGGTCATGTTCGTCGGCGGGTCGGCCGGATCGACCGGCGGCGGGATCAAAGTGATCCGGTGGCTCGTCGTCCTCAAGACGCTGCGCCGCGAGTTGTACACGACGGCGAACCCGGATGTCGTCCGCCCAGTCAGGCTCGGCGGCGAAGTCGTCGACGAGACGGTGATCCGCGGTATCCTTGTGTTCACCATGTTGTATCTGCTTATTTTCGCGTTAGCCGCGATATTTATCGAAGTGGACACCGCGCGGGCCGGCACGCCGCTCTCGGGGATCGAGGCGATAGCCGCGTCGCTCGCGACGATCGGAAACATCGGTCCCGCGCTCGGTCCGCTCGGCCCGTTCGGCAGCTACGAGTTCCTCCCGAACACGACGAAGCTGTTGATGATCGGCCTCATGTGGATCGGTCGGCTGGAAATCGTCCCGGTACTCGCGCTGTTCGTGGCTGGCATGGACGACTGACCGTCGACTCTGGTTACCGTAGACGACTCCAAACCGCTCGTCCGCCTCGGCGGTGTATCGACGGGTATGAGACGGTCTCAGCGGATCGATATGACAAACGAAGAGATTTACACCAGTCAGAGCGTCTCTCAACGCCGCTACACTGTGTACCCGACACCAGTCAGCTTCTTAACCCGCCGATATATATCACCGCGCATGACACGAACGGTAAACGACCGTCCGGATCTGCTCGAACACGCTCTCATTCCGGTCGCTCACGAGGACGACGCACTGGCGACGGCGAGGGCGCTTGAGCCCTACGGGCCGGACCGCGTGACCGCGCTACACGTCGTCGAGAAGGGTGAGGGCGTTCCCGATAAGACGCCCGTCGAACAGTCGAAGGAAGTGGCGGCCGCGTCCTTTTCAGCCGTCGAGGAGGTGTTTCCCGAGGCGGGTGCGGAGATCGCGTACGGTCGCGACGTCGTCGAGACGATATTCGAGACGGCTGACGACGTGGACGCGACTGCGATCGCGTATCGACCGCGCGAGTCGAACCGTATCCTCCGTGCGCTCACCGGTGACCTCTCACTACGGCTCGTGACCGAATCACCGATTCCGGTGATCGGGCTCCCTGATCCGCACGCGGAGGACGCGGAGGACGCGGGTGACGGCAGTGACGACGGTGACGACACGGACGGATAGCGACCCGTTACTCCCGGCGATGACGACGATCCGGCTCGAATCGTACCGAACCGGATCGTGTCCACCGGACCGTGTCGATCCGAATAGCGACGACACGATGGCGCCTGCGGGCGAATCGTTGCGTGAATCGCCACGTATATAATGAACGTTTATACGAGACGGGCGAGTACCCTCGAGCCATGTACGACGACGAGGAGCTCTCCGAGATCCGCGAGGCACACGCCGAGTGGGAGGCGGAGACGCTCGATCCCGTGCTCGACGGATACGGTGAGCGAAGCGAACGGTTCGCGACCGTCTCGAACCGTGAGGTCGACCGCCTGTACACGCCCGCGGACGTCGCCGACCTCGACTACGACGAAGACCTCGGCTTCCCGGGCGAGGAGCCGTACACCCGGGGCGTGTATCCGACGATGTACCGCGGGCGGACGTGGACGATGCGGCAGTTCGCCGGATTCGGAACCGCCGAGGAGACGAACGAGCGGTTCCACTACCTCATCGAGGAGGGCCAAACCGGGCTCTCGACCGCGTTCGACATGCCCTCGCTGATGGGGCTCGACTCCGACGACCCGATGTCTCTCGGCGAGGTCGGCAAGGAGGGCGTCGCCGTCGACACGCTTCGGGACATGGAGGTGCTGTTCGACGGTATCGACGTCGGCGAGGTGTCGACCTCGTTCACGATCAACCCCAGCGCGCCGGTGATCTACGCGATGTACGTCGCGCTCGCCGACCAGCAGGGTGTGTCTCGCGAGGAGATCAGAGGAACGCTCCAGAACGACATGCTCAAGGAGTTCATCGCCCAGAAAGAGTGGGTCGTCCCACCGGAGCCCTCCCTCGATCTGGTGACCGACACGATCGAGTTCGCGGTCGAGGAGACGCCGAAGTTCAACCCGATCTCGATATCCGGCTACCACATCCGGGAGGCGGGATCGACGGCGACCCAGGAGCTCGCCTTTACGCTCGCGAACGGGTTCGCGTACGTCGAGGCGTGTCTGGACCGTGGGCTTGCGGTCGACGAGTTCGCGCCACAGCTCTCGTTTTTCTTCAACTCACACAACTCGATCCTCGAGGAGGTCGGGAAGTTCCGTGCCGCCCGCCGGATCTACGCGACGGTGATGGACGAGTGGTACGGGGCGGAGGCGGACGCCGCCAAACGGCTGAAGTTCCACACCCAGACGGCGGGCCAGTCGCTGACGGCCCAACAGCCGCTCAACAACGTCGTCCGGGTCACGATCCAGGCGCTTGCCGGAGTGTTCGGCGGAACGCAGAGCCTCCACACCAACTCCTTCGACGAGGCGTTGGCGCTTCCCTCCGAACAGGCGGTCCGGGTCGCGCTCCGCACCCAACAGATCATCGCCGAGGAGTCCGGCGCGGCCGACACGATCGACCCCCTCGGCGGCTCCTTCGCCGTCGAGGCGCTCACCGACGAGATCGAGGCGGACGCGATGACGTACATCGAGGAGATTCGCGAGATGGGGGACGGCTCGGTTCGCGACGGCGTCCTTTCCGGAATCGACGAAGGGTACTTCCACCGCGAGATACAGGAGTCGGCCTATGAGTACCAGGAGCGGGTCGACGCCGGCGAGGAGACGGTCGTCGGCGTCAACGCCTACGAGGTCGCTGAGGACACCGAACCCGACCTGCTCCACATCGACGAGACGACCCGTGACCGCCAGCTCGAACGGCTCGACGCCGTGAAAGCCGAGCGCGACGACGAGGCGGTCGCGGCCGCGTTAGACGGGATCCGCGAGGCGGTCGCGGCCGACGAGAACGTGATGCCGGCCATCGTCGACGCGGTGAAGACGTACGCGACCATGGGCGAGATAATGGACGTGTTCGAGACGGAGTACGGGACGTATCGTGAGCGAATCGGCGTCGCTTAAACAGGGACTCGGACCGTCCCGACCGCTATACGTTCTCGACCGGCTCCGCCGTCGCGGCGCGCCACGCGTTGCCCCGGCGGCCGGTTCGTTCGAGCTCGAGCTGGACGACCGATCCGGCATCGAGTTCGGCCAGCGCGTTCTCGGCGTCGGTGTCGCCGTACTCGACGACGTGGAACGTCCCGTTTCGCGGGTGGTCCCGCAGAGTGACCGCCCCGTGGTCGTTACACGGTTTCACGACGGTGTACTTGCCAGTCCGGTCCATCACGGCCCGAACTACGTCCTCCCATGACTTAGTTATTGGCCGCGTACAGGTCTCCCGCCCCGCTCGACCGCCGAACAACGCGGCATTTTACTCGCCGCGTTTCGTGGTTCGAGTATGACCGAGACGGAAACGAACGCCGAGACGGATCCGGAGACCGAGATCCCGGAGGACCATCCCCGATACGCCTCGCTCGTCACTCGCCACCGGATCGAGGCGGGCGTCGATGCGGGGATCACCTCCCGGCAGGGACTGATCGCGCAGGGTCGCGGGGAGGCGTTCGATTACCTCCTCGGCGAGCGAACCCTGCCGAGCGCGGATGCCGCCGAGCGGGCCGCGGCCGCACGACTCCTCCTCGCCGACCATCCCGTGATCTCCGTGAACGGGAACGTCGCGGCCCTCGTTCCCGACGAGGTCGTCTCGCTGGGCGAGGCGGTCGAAGCCGACCTCGAAGTGAATCTGTTCAACCGGACCGAGACACGAATGGAGGCGATCGCCGACCACCTCCGAGAGCACGGCGCGGAATCGGTGAAGGGACTGACCGGGGACGGTGAGATCCCCGGCTTGGAGCACGCCCGTGGCACCGTCGACGCCGACGGGATCGGCGCGGCCGACGTAGTCGTCGTGCCCTTAGAGGACGGTGACCGGGCGGAAGCGCTCGCGGCCGCCGGGAAGACGGAGATCGTGATCGACCTCAATCCCGGAAGCCGATCCCCACGAACCGCGGCGATCCCGATCGTCGACAACGTGATCCGTGCGGTGCCGAACGTGACGGCCCACGCCCGCGATCTCGTCGGGTCGTCGCCGGCAGCGCTGCGGGGGATCCTCGACGAGTTCGACCGTGAGGAGGCGCTGGCGGCCGCCGAGGCCGCGATCCGAGGGGGATCGTTCGACGCTAACGCGGACGCGGACGTGGAGTAACTGGGTCGGGGTGCGGGACCGGTCACGACGCGATCAGGTCACGTAGCCGACGAAGGGGATCGCCCGCCGTGGCGCGTTCACTTCGTTCACCTGTGTGACGACGATGACGACGCCGAGCGCGGCGAGGCTCGCGGCGAACGCGAAGGGGACGAGGAACCCCCAGGCGACGAGGAACCCGGACAGCAGCGGGCCGGCGGCGACGCCGAAGCCGAACGCCATCGTGAGCACGGACAGCGTGGACCCGGACGCTCCCTCCCGAGCGATGTCGCCGGCGAGTGCCAGTGCTGGCGCGAACACCATCGCGCCGGCCACGCCCTGGAGGAATCGCGCGACGAACATCACCCACGGGTCCGCGATCAGGCCGAAACCGAGCGCGTACGCCGGCACGAGCCCTTGAACGAGCGTCGTCGGAACGAGCAGGACCGTGCCGACGAGGATGAACGCCTTCCGCCCGTAGTAGTCGGTCGCTCGTCCGATCGGTGCTTGGAGGAAGATCTGTGCGAGGACGAACGCGGCGAACTGGAGACCGAACATGTCGGGACCCTGATCGAGTTCGGTGTTGACGATGTCGCCGAGCGTGGCGAACACGGCGATGCCGACCGCCATGAAAAACGAGACGACGCCGAGCGCGAACACGGGGTCGAGCAGCTGGCTGCCGTCCCGGTCGCGGATCGCGAGCGCGTCGAAAAACGAGTCGTCGTCGTCGTTGCTGGGATCGATGTCCGGGTCCCGAATGAGCGTCAGCACGAGCAGAAACGCGAGCACTGCGGTGCTCGCGGCGAAGTAGAACGCCGCGTCGAACCCGGTGAGAGCGACCGTCGTCGTGCCGAGCGGGACGGTGAAGGGGCCGGCGGCGACGACGCCGCCGGCGGCGATCGGGCCGACCCCGAAGCCGACGAGCCGGAACGTGTTGTACGTTCCCATGTTTCCGCCGCGGTTCTCGTCGGTGGCGAGGTCGTTGACGAGCGCCACCGTTGTCGGGATGATGAACGCACCCGCGATCCCCTGGAGGACGCGCAACCCGATCAGATGCCAGTAGGTGGCAGCGAACGCGTACCCGACGCCCGCGACCGCGATGAGTGCCAGTCCGAAGAGGACGAACACCTTTCGCCGACCGGTTCGGTCCGAGAGCCGTCCGGTGAACGGCTGGAGGGGACTGTTGACGAAGCCGAAGATCGAGAGAACGAGGCCGGTGATGAACACCTCCGTGAGTCCGAACGTTCCTCCGGTGACGAAGTCCGAGGCGATGAAAAGCGGCAGCACGACGACCAGAAACGAGTTCCCGACGGACTCCGACATGCGTGCGAGCGCCAGCGCCAGCACTTGTGGGTTCACGCCCAGAGTGTCCGTCACCGACGCCAGCAGGCTCTTCATCGATCCGTCCGTGATCCGCGTGCTACCATTGGGAGGCTCCTCGATTCAAACCGGTCGTTGGTTGATCCGTCCACATGAATACGCTTGTGCTATCGGTCAGTTAGGTACGGTACCGTGACGAAACGGATCCTCGAGGGCTAAGACAAAGGGATCGACCCCGACCACGAGAGCAGGGACTCTCCCGAGGGTTGCGACCAGTCACGATCGCAAGGATAGGCCACGTTGGAGGTGTCCGAAGAGCATCGTCCTTCCGTTTGGGGGCGGACACCGAATTCCAGGGATCCGTTACCGGCCGTTCGATGGCTTTTCGGCCCGGATCGGACCCCGTGGCGCAAGTTCAAATACCACCGACGAGTAACCGTACGCATGGAACTCGATGACACGGATCGGGCGATCCTTCGAATACTCCAGGCGGACGCGAGAACGCCGTTCTCGGAGATCGCGAGACGGATCGACATGTCGAGCGCGACCGTCCACGACAGAGTGGGTCGGATGGAGGACGCGGGCGTCATCGAGGGATATCACGCGTCGATAAACACCAAAGCGGTCGGATACGGTGTCAGTGCCCTCGTCGGGCTTCGCGTCGAGCAGGGTCGCGAGGAGGACGCACTCGAGCAGCTTCGGGAGCTCGAGGGGGTCCGCGCGATACACCTCACGACCGGCGAGTGGGACGTGATCCTTCGAGTCATCGCCGAGGACACCGACGCGCTCCGCGAGCTGATGTTCGACGGCATCGCGAACATGGACGGGTTCTCCCGGTCACAGACGATGATCGTTCTCGGAACCGACTACGAGACGGACGGCCCGCCGATCTGATCGGAACACCGGCGCGTTGCACTTCTCCGCGATTCCTGGGAGGTCCGATCCTCGTTCCGGACCGGAACGCTCAACTCGGGGACTCCCCGAACCGATGGTATGAGCGAACTGACGGAGACCCGGTTCGGGCTCTCGCCGGAGCGTGCATGGGCCGCGGCAGTCACGCTCGTGACCGGGCTTCTCGTCGTCGGCTCTATCGTCTTCCCGCGGGCCGTGTACGACCGGTTCCTGTGGCGGTACTTCTGGGGACCCGTCGAAGCTGACGGACAAGGGGCACAGTGTGCGGTTCGTCCCGAGTCGGGAGGCACCGAGCTACTGACGAGCAGCACGGCCTGTGCGGACGCGATCGCCGCCGGCCAAGTCGTCGCGGAACCGGGATACACCACCGTTTCGACGGTGAGTTACGTGTTCATCCTGCTGGCGATGCTGATCGGGGTCGTCTTTCTGCTCCGGCGGTTGGAGATCGGTGACGAGTTCCGCTTTTTTTATGCGTTGTTCCCGTTCATGCTGTTCGGCGGAGCGCTGCGTACGGTCGAGGACGCCGGGATCGCCGCGACTCGCGCCGATGAGGTCGCGTTAGTCGCGTTCCCGTGGAGCGCGCTGATAATCAGTCCCTTCATCTACTTCGTCGTGTTCGCGGTGACGCTGACGTGCGTGATCGCGGCGTACGCTGCGGCCGAGCGTGGCCTAACCGAGGACTACGCCCGACCGCTGTTCGGCATGGGAACGGCCGCGGTCGTCGTGACCGTCGGCTATCTCGGGTATCTCTCCGCGACGACCGACTACGTGACCGTCTACCCACAAGTGCTCGTGTTGACGCTCGTCTTGGCGACGGCCGCGACGGCCGCGACGTGGAAGTTGATCGAGGGATTCAAGCCCTCGATCAACCAGAGCACCGGCTTCGCCGGGTTCGTGATCATCTGGGGACACGCGGTCGACGGGGTCGCGAACGTCATCGGTCTCAACTGGATGCCGGAGCTGACCGGGACCTCGAATCTCGTCCCCAAACACGTCGTGAACGAGCTGATCGTGACCTGGACCGGCCGACTGCTCCCCGAGGCCATCGTCGTCGTCACGAAGGACGCTTGGCCGTTCCTGCTGGTCAAGCTGGCGGCCGCGACGTTCGTCGTCTGGGTGTTCAACGGTGAGCTGTTCGAAGAATCGCCCCGATACACCCTCCTATTGTTGATCACCGTGTTGGCCGTCGGACTCGGCCCCGGTACTCGGGACATGTTGCGAGCCACGTTCGGCATCTGATCGACGGTGGGTGGCCGTCACCGCTCCCGTCACGGCCCACGGCGACGCGTCTGCGATACCAGGTGTTGGTATTTGAAACCGACCGTGGCGAGACGGTATATGAGTACTCGAGAGCGACGGCGACGGGTACGTATACCCGACTAGTGCGGTGGCGCGCCTCCGAGCGGCCGAGTGAAGCGAGGCCGGGAGGGGTCCGCGAGGGACGCGGTGAGCGCTCGAAGAGCGCGAACCGCGAGGCTGGGGTGGCGTGAGGTGCGGTGGGTGGGATGCAACGAGACAGCCGGCGGCGAAGCCACTGGCGACTGGGGATCTGACCGACTTCAGTGCCGATCCGGTATCAGCCCTTTATAATCGCTCGGTCGGGGCTCTTGACGTAGCCACCGCGTGAATACCGGTTTATGTAGCTCTGTTGAAACCCTCAAGTAGTGATACGTTCCTGTTGTCGTGCTGAATATAGAGAGTGCATGCAGCAGTGCGGTCCCACTTTGGAGGCACAGGTTGAGGGAGCTAAAATACATGCAGAAGAGTCTTGCATGGGCGGTTGCAATTATCTGCATGAGTAGTTGTCGTCGTCATCACAATATTGTTGATCTTACCGATGGGCGACGATACTGTCTGACGTGCGAGGCAGTCGTTTCAGAGTAGC
>LFFM01000076.1_pt1 | contig 54929 bp, 55 predicted proteins | sample 643131 | NCBI WGS metagenome assembly LFFM01 (sample SAMN03777445, study PRJNA286221) | soda lake metagenome | biome: soda lake; feature: Kulunda steppe; material: water; isolation source: sample Tc-Br brine of Tanatar trona crystallizer | place: Russia: Kulunda steppe | collected 2011-07 | reverse complement strand
TACCGCCACGAAGGCCCAAAGACGCTCGCATTCGAACTGTATGCTGATCTCGGTGGCTGTCCGGACTATGTGTTCGTTCCGACGAGTACGGGAGAACTCATTGCTGGGATCTGCAAGGGATTCGAAGAGTTGGTCGCCATCGGTGCAACAACTGAGACACCGACCGTTGTCGCCGTCCAGCCAACGAGCTGCAGCCCGATTGCCGCGGCATTCGAGCGGGGGCTGGCCGAGCCCGAGCCATGGGCGGTCCCCGATACGATTGTCGGCGAACTCGAAGTGCCGGACCCAGCGGGCGGCCCACAGGCAGTCGACGCGCTGAACCGAACCGACGGCGCTGCAGTCACGGTCGACGACAGCGACATTTTGCAGTCCGCGACGACGGTCGCCCAACACGAAGTCATCGAGATGGGGGCTGCCGGCGGAGCGGCACCTGCCGGCGCATGGGACTGGGCCGAAAACGATGGCTTCGACGGCGATGAGACGGTCGTCTTGCTTAACACCGAATCGGGAACGAAAACCCCGGATATTCTCCGAAGTCACCTGATGGGCCAAGGAGTCTAGTGGCGAGGGCAGCCTATCGAGTACTCAGTGGCTGACCCGGTAGGTATTTGCCGCTCACACCGGTAGGAAAAACCATGTTCAGCGACGTCATGGAGGACTATCTGAAGGCGATTTACGTGCTTCAGACCGAGGAGGGCCCTCCGGTTTCAACCTCCGCGATTGCGGAGTATCTTGACAAAACGCCGCCAACAGTGACAAGTATGGTCGGCAAGCTCGCCGACCACGACCTCGTCGTCCATGAAAAGTACAAAGGCGTTGAGCTCACCACGGAAGGCGAGACGGTCGCGCTCGAAGTCATCCGCCACCACCGACTGCTCGAAACATATCTGACCGAACACCTCGATTACTCCTGGAGTGACGTCCACGAGGAGGCCGACGCGCTCGAACACCACATCTCCGAGGAGTTCGAACGCCGGGTTGCGGCCGCCCTTGACAATCCAACGGTCGATCCGCACGGCGATCCGATTCCCGGTGCCAACCTCAAACCACTCGAAGCAGATGATTCGGTCCGGCTCACCGAGTTCGACACGGACGACCATGTTGTTGTCAGCCGGGTTAGTGACCGCAACGACGAGGAACTCACCTATCTCGAAGCCGCAGGCATTACGCCAGGGACTGAACTCGTTGTCGTCGCTGTCGCGCCGTTCGGCATGCTGACCGTCGAGACGCCCGATGGCCACCAACAGAGCCTCCCGGAGTCGGTCGCTCGATCAATTCGCGTCAAGCCAACAGTTGAGGAGACGGCCGAGTAGCACGATTCTTTCAGCCACCGAATACACCAAACAATTTCATGGACGGCCACCGAGTGGTAGAGTATGTTCGAAAAATCGACATGGATTAAACTTCCGCGCAACGTGCTTGTTGGCCATGGCGTCCTCGCGGAACTCGGAGCGGCCGTCGAGTCACTACATTTACAGGGAGATCCGCTTGTCGTAACGAGTCCAACGCCGAACCGGCTCGCCGGTGATGCGGTTCGAAGCCAGTTCGGTGATCCGACGACTGTCACCGTCGAGGAGGCGAGCTTTGCATCGATCGAACGAGTTACCGAAATCGCCCGCGCCGAAGATGTCGGCTATCTAATCGCACTGGGCGGGGGCAAACCGATTGACATCGCAAAGATGGCAGCCGACGAAATCGGCCGCGGCTTCGTCTCGGTACCAACAGCCGCGAGCCACGATGGGATCGTCTCTGGACGTTCGTCGGTCCCGGAGGGAGACAGTCGTCACAGTATTGCCGCAGATCCACCGCTGGCGGTCGTTGCCGACACTGAAATCATTGCGCAAGCACCCTGGGAGCTAACAACTGCGGGCTGTGCAGACATTATTTCGAATTATACGGCCGTCCAAGACTGGCGACTCGCAAACCGGCTAAAGAACGTCGAATACTCCGAATATGCCGGCGCACTCTCGGAGATGACCGCCGAAATGCTCGTCGACAACGCGGCGTCGATCAAGCCTGGGCTCGAAGAGTCCGCATGGATTGTCGTCAAAGCACTCGTCTCCTCGGGGGTGGCCATGTCGATTGCCGGCAGTTCACGGCCGGCCTCAGGTGCCGAACACCTCTTTTCGCACCAGCTTGACCGTATTGCCCCAAATAAAGCCCTCCACGGCCACCAGGTCGGTGTCGGGACGATCCTCACCGAATACCTCCACAGCGGCAACGACGGCCAGTGGCGGGCGATCCGCGAGGCGCTCGAACGGATCGATGCCCCGACGACAGCGGCCGAACTCGGCGTCACGGACGACGAGGTAATCGAGGCGCTCACAACCGCCCACGAGATTCGCGACCGGTATACGATTCTTGGCAACGGCGTCAAACTTGAGGCGGCCTACGAGACGGCGACGGCAACAGGCGTTATTGAGCGTCAGTAGCTTCGATAGCAGAACAGCCTGAGGTCGGACAGAAATCCGAACATCGATACGCATTCGGTCAAATAGGTAGGCATGGAGACACCGATGGTGGACGGCGCGATTCGCGACCACCCGAAAACCGTCACCGCCCTGCTATCAATTGTCGGCTACGCGGCTGTCGTCGGCGTGTTTGTCGTCCCGTCCGTCCAAGCGCTCTTTCCGCGGCTGAATCTGGCACAGGTCGATTTGCTTGCTGATGCGATTGCTGTTGTCAATTCGATTACGGTCGTATTGCTTGTGGCCGGCTGGTACTGGATTAGAAACGACGAAGTACGAAAACACGCCTATGCAATGATTTCTTCGTTCGCCCTCATCCTCGTTTTCCTCTCGATGTACCTGCCAAAGGTTGCTGGCGGTGGCACCAAAGAGTTCGTCCTCGATTCGACGATTAGCTGGGTCCCGCTCTTCGAGTGGATCTATCCAGCGTATTTGCTCATGCTCGCAATCCACATTCTGCTGTCGATTCTGGCCGTTCCACTGGTGCTTTATGCGATCGTGCTTGGGGTGACCCATACGCCCGACGAACTCCGAAATCAGACCCCACATGCAAAAATCGGCCGGGTTGCCGCCTCGACGTGGATTCTCTCGCTTGTTTTGGGTGTCGTCACCTATCTCATGTTGAACCATCTGTATGCATGGGAGTTCACAGCCGCGTAATGTCGCCCGAAGCCAGTTTCCGACACCGAACGGGTGTGACGCGGGATTTTTGTCGGTTGCAGCCAACCGTCGGAGTATGTCTGGCCGGGGCCCCGTGAGGCGACGCATATGAAAGTCGCAATACATACCGACACCGATGGCCCAGCGTTACAAACGGAACTTCAGGCCTGTATCGAGCGTGCTACTTCGATGCTCACTGTTTCCGGAGATGACACCGCCGAGCTGCTTGTAGTAGTTGGGGAGACTGCACTTACAGCTGCTGCCGAAGCCAATGAGACGCGGCCGATCATTGCTGTTGGACTCGGGGCCGACACCAATCAGCCGGAGTCGATTACCTCGGAGCTCACACGACGGTGTGCGCAGTTGACAAGCGAGACGGCCGAGCAGCTCCCAACTGTTCCACACCGGCCACTCGATGTTGCTGTCGGCTCAAAGCAGGCGACTGCTGTCTGTGACTGTGCGTTGTTAACGACCGAACCTGCTCGTATTTCGGAGTACGGTGTCCGTTCGGCCGGCTGTGATCTCACAACATTCCGCTCGGACGGGGTTGTTGTGGCGACGCCACTCGGCAGTGGTGGGTATACTCGTGCTGCAGGCGGCCCACGGCTCGCCCCCGAAACGGGACTTGCGGTCGTTCCGATTGCACCGTTTGCAACCAAAGCCGAAAACTGGATTGTCAATCCACCGCTAACGGTGACTGTCGAGCGCGACGACGACGTTACCGTCTATGCCGACCAGCAGCCCGTCGTCGCGGGCGGATCCGAGCTCGCTGTTGAACTCACCGTTGGTGAACCGCTCTCACTCGTCACAACGCAGTCATCAATTGAGCCGTAGCAATTGGAAAAACTCTAATGAGTCGTCTCCCCACCATAGTGTATGAATCCATTGCAGTTTCTCATTCCACTCGGCTGGGTTGAGACCGTTGGGCCAATCTTGCCACTCGCAATTTTGGTGCTTGTCATTGCAAACATGAGTACCCGACTCTTGGCTAATCGGGTACACAAACAGCAGGCAGACGAGGGCACGAAAGACGAAGCACTCAGCCGATACGGGCCACACACATTCACCACGATGGGTCTCGTGATGATGAGCCTGCTCTTTATTGTCTACCGACCAACCAGCGGCCTGATTCTCGCGGTTCCCGTCGTGGGACTGCTGCTCACGGACTTTTTCGAGTTTGAATCTCGAATGGTCGAAGCACGAAACGATATGCCGATCGAGCGACCAAAAGCCGGGCTGGCTATTTCGGTCATCGTGCTCGTCTATGCGGCCTACTACGGCCTGCAGTTCCTCTATGGGCCATACCTCGACTTGATCTTCGCGTAAATCGTCCCTCGTTTTCAGCAGTTGACTTCACACAATCCATAGTGAGACAGCCCTGACTAGCGTGAAGCACTCACCGTAGCATTACGAACTCATCGCAGCGGTGCGAAATAGATAAAAACAGCGACCGTGTCGTCAGTTTGCGTCGCGTCGTTCTTCGAGCGTGCGTGAGAGTTCGCGGCCGGCCGGTATCAGGACCCAGAAGGCGAACGCACCGAGCAGCGCGGTCCAGAGAAAGACATCGATCAGAAAGATCGAGATGACGTCAAACACGTTTTCGGGTGCCTCCGGCGGGGCAATCAGCTGGTTTGTAATATAGAAGTCCGGCGTCTGGTACCACGCCGCAAGCGTCATCCAGACCAGCCCTGCACCGCTGAGGATTCCAAACCCTTTGATGAACTCGTCAGCCATTAGTTTACTCTTCGGCGGTATCCTCTTGAGAGTTTCCCATTCCCTCAGCACGGAATCGACTGCTGAGGACGAACACACCCGCACCAAGTGCCATAAGCGTCAGTCCACCAATACCGAGAACAACACTGAACACGTCTTGAGGAATGGTGAGTCCAACCGTCTCAAAACCAAGCAAGAATACGGTTCGGAGCACACTTACTTGCAGTGTTGCCGCGTCGAGCAAAATAAAACCCGTCAGAATACAGATGGTCGCAATCAACGTCGAAAAGACGGTGATTGTTTTATACAGTCGGAGTGGTACGACAATGTCTCGGCGGCCCGACGACGGAGAGTCGGTTTGAGCAGGCTCCGTAGATTGCTCTGTTCCGCGGTGCTCAGGACCCGCGGACTCTGAATCGCTCATATGAAAAGAGACGGCTGCAATGTATATTTATCCGGCGTTCCGGCAAGCAGTGGCGGCCAGCTTACTTCGGTGGCCGCAGCATGTAGTACCGGCGGTTGAGCCCGTACATGTACCCTTCACGGAGTGTTTTGAACAACGCGTAGGCAATGACCCCGAAGACGATCGGCAGGACAAACACGAGGTTGACCAACAGATCAAGTGGGATCGGGATCAGGTTCTGGATCGCCAGCGCCGAGATGGTAAGCGAAAAGATCGCCCCACCGACACCGATTGCGGCCCAGAATGGCTCTTCGACAGGCCGGCGCGCACTTCCCTTGTTGAGGAATGGCACGACAGCGATAGCACCGACGACAACAACGTTTGCCAGGATACCGTACAGTTCGTCGGACAGCAGTTTGCCACCATCGAGGATGGCGAGTTCGGGATTGATTGGATCGAGGTGGAGCAGCCCGAATGACCAGTAGAGATACCAGTCAGGAAGGATGATCTCGGGCGTCTGACTTGGGTTGGCAACGGCACCAAAGTGCGGGGGCAGCGCCGCAGCGATGAAGATCATCATGCCGACGAAGAACAACGAGATTGCCATATTGCGGATAATCTCGTGGGGCCACGTCGGGAAGCCGAGCACGTCGCGCTCGACGTAATCGGATTCGGTCCGGAGATCTTGATCCTCGCGGCGAGCCTGTTCGAAGTACTCGTATGTCAGCCGCGAGAGCCCGGTCTTCCGTGCTTTTCGCTCGGTCCAGGTGGGCGTCTCGCCATCCGGGGCGACAATGCCTGTCTCCTTGTCACCGCCGTCGGTGCGAACGTCGTCTGTTGTGGTATCTGATTCGTTGCTCATTGGATCAGTGTGGTTCTGCGATGCCCTGCACCCAGACAATGCCGACGTGGAGCGCAATCAGCGCGGTGACCACGAACGGCAGGACGAATACGTGCAGGATGTACATTCTGATAATCGTTGCCTCTCCGAGCGTAAAGCCACCAAAGAGTAGCTGGGCAGTCCACTCGCCAACGATCGGGGTTGCCAGTGCCATTTCGACACCGATCTGACCGGCCCAGAAGGCAAGCTGGTTCCACGGCAGCAGGTAGCCGGTATATCCGAAGACCATCGAGAGACTGATTAGGATAATGCCGAGCAGCCAGTTGAGCTCACGGGGCTCTTTGTACGAGCCAGTAAAGTAGACTCGAAGCATGTGGAGGAAGACCGCCGCCAGCATGATCTGGGCGGCCCACCGGTGGATACTCCGCAGCATGAATCCAAACTGAAGATCCTGCATGATCATCCGCATGGACTCGTAGGCGATTGGATCACCACTGGCAGCAGTTGTCGTCCCTGGTGAATAATAGAATCCTAACAGGGCTCCAGTTACCGCTGCAACGATGTACGCAAGGACTGAAAAGAATCCAAGCGAATACAGTGGGTACCAGTACCAGAATTTGTTGTCAAGGTTGTACTGTTCTGTGTGGCTCTTCGGCATCTGGAGATTGACCTTGTAATAGGCGTCCTCCAAGAGTTCGAGGTAATCGACGATGCGGAACCGACGGTCAAGATAGACCAGTGTCGTCAGGAAAACCGTCTCTATCGGCGTCAGATCCTTCGTCTTGAGCCACGCATTGTGGTCAAAGTCGTCTCGTTTTTCTAAGCTCATTGGTCGTTACCGTTTGTAGTAGGGATAGATCGCTCGTTTCACCGTGTCCCATGCCTGATCGGTTCCAATCTCGGTTCCGTCAACATCCTCATTACGGATGTAGAGGTCTTCCCACTTTCGCCGGCGCTTTTTGACGATCATTACGTCAGGGAGGAACTCCTTGCGGTACAGTGCTAAAATGAACGCCAGATCGATGAAAATCAGCGCCAAGATTGCACCGAGGAACATATTCCCGAACTCGGTTCCAGCCCAGCCGGAGACGAGGGCGAAAATAAAGAAGAACACAAAGACGACCTCAATAATCGTCAGTAGGACGATTGCAATTGCCGCCGCGGTGCTTTCTCGTGCCGGTTCATATCGGTGGATGTCTCCGTAGGTACTGCCGGATGATGACATTAGCTTCCACCCCGTCCAGTGTTCGGCGATTCACCGTATTTCAGGACATAAAACGTGAACACGAGGCTCACAGCGATACCAAGGAAACTGACCATCCCGATGTAGTGTTTCTGGAGCGGAACACCGACATCGCTGGCAAAGTCTTCCGGCCAGCCACCACCACCAGCACCGGCCTCAACGGTCTCGACGTCATCGCCAACAGCAACTGATCCTTTCATGTCGAGTGCGTCGTGTGGTGCACAGTGGTAGTCCGTGATTCCAGCGTCGTCCTCGGTAAACTCGTACTCATAGGTAAAACCGGCTTCAGCGGTCAAGTCACTGGCTAACTCAGCCGGTCCATCGACCGTTTCGACGTTGTGGTCGCCACCCTCGCCGGTCCACTCCCACGTGACAGTTGTTCCGGGGTCGATCCAGATACCAGCCGGGGAAAACGCAAGATTCCCGCCGTTTCCTTGGGCACCGACTTCCACGGTGACTTCGTCTTGACCACGGAAGTCCTGAGTACCGCCATCTACACCATCGAGGTAGTCGAACGCAGGTTGTTCCTCCTGCGCGACTGCCGTTCCGCTACTCGCGGCGATGGCTGTAGTGGCGGCGGCAGACCCTCCCGCAGTTCGAATGAACTCCCGCCGTTTCATACAGCAAATAATCAGGACGCGGCGGGCTTAAACCCACCGACTATCGGTCGGTAAATACGGGCCGCTACGGCCCCTCAGTCTTCTGTTCTCGGCTATCTCGGCCGGGCTCAGAGAGTGGCTGCTCACGGCCCGTTCGTTCGGGAATTTCTGGCCGCTCGATCCCTTCTAGTTCGACGGCTCGAAGCCGGTTCCGATACTGCTCGGCGCGAAACCGATCGGAGAGTCGCGCGTTGGCAACGAGCAGGAACAAAAAGAAACCGACCACTGCGAACAGGCCACCGATAACCGGCGCGACGAGTGTGTCAACACCGGTGAAAACCCATGCCCCAATCAGCGCCAGCCCACCAAGTAGCTGCATGCCGGCGATAATCTGTAACATGAGATTTCCGAACTCGCCGGTCTGTTCGGGCACCGACTCGGGCGACGGAAGCTGATAGTCTTCTGGTGGCTCGTCGATTTCGTACTCCTCCATCGAGCACATTGCAACCAGTGGCTCGATGTCACGGAGGACGCCGCCCTGCCCTTCTACCGTCCCGTCCGGTAAGACGACAGCGTAGCCCTCATCCGAATAGGCCAGGAGTCGGTCGGTATCGCCCTCGGTCTGGCGTTCGACGACAGCGAAAATATCTCGGTAGGCGATTTTGGACTTGAGGTCGGCCTCGACGCGGTCGAGTAGCCGTGGGCCGGTGATCCACGTCTCCGCATCGAAGGCAGCCTCCCACTCTTCGGGCGTCATTTTCGCCATATCCGCCGGCCCGAAGTTGTCGAAGTCGTATTTCTCTTCGACGGCTGCTCGCAACGCGTCGAGGTCGTCGAAATCGGAATCGACAGCCGCCGTCGGCGACGCTGTCTCGTCAGCGGCCGATGAAACCTCCTCGGCCGCCTGCGAGGCCTCTTCAGCCGTCGGCGTCGACGCTGGAGGCTCGGGGTCAGCGCTGGCTGACTGCTCGCCGGCTGGGTCGGACTCGTCATCGGCGTTGGCTGAAGAATCCATTGCTTTCAGGTACGGGCGGGTGATGTAAAGCACTTTCCGACTGTGGCCGACCACCAACACCATCGATCCGGACCCTTTAGGCCCGCGGAGCATCTAGGAGAAGTGATGCTTGACGACGCGACGAGTGCCGCCATTGCAACCCTGTCGGTCACCGCCAGCTTTCCGTTCTTCATTTACGGGGCCTGGATCATGCTTGATGCCGAAACAGTGACCTGGGACGTGCTGATCCACCACTTAAAGTACATTGTCGTGGGACTCACACTGACAACCGTCCCGATGGTCGTCTGGATGATTCCACGGCTCTTCGAGCAGCTGTCAGGGCTCTCTGCACTGCATGCGATTCTCGGCTTGCAAGCCTATGCGATGTTGTTGTTCGCACTGACCGGAATCGTCCGAATTTTTCAGGCCAAATGGAACGCGAATCTCTATCAGGACCCCGACCAGGACATCGACCTCAACGACCTCCATGAAAATATGAGCGCCTGGCGCGGACGGCTCCGCATTGGTGTTTTCGGCTACACAGTTTTCTGGCTCGGCGCGTGGCTTACCGGCTTTTATCGGTTCGTCGTGAGCTATCTACTGGTCTGAGAGGGCCTCGATTTAGCTGTCGTGGGGTGGCCGATCACGATGCGAGTCGGGATTTGCGCTCGCTTCGGCATCCGTCTCACGTGTTTCTGACTGATTCGCTTCGTGTTGATTTCGGCGTTCGGCGGCTTCTCGACGGGCCTGTTCGTGGATTGCTTCAATTTTCGCTCGTTTGTCGTCGTCAAGCTGGTCGTCATCGCCGCCGTCACGCCCGGCGTTGTGTCTGGTGTCTTCCATGGCAGTGGACAATCGACCGCCATACACGAGCAATTAGTGGCCAAAAAGATACGGGGTCGACGGTGTTTCGACAATAGTCACCGATGCCGATGGAAGGTCTCCCCTCCGGTAGTTCACCACGGATCGTTCGAGGCCAGGTCGATGTCGTTGTCGACTTTCGAGGAGGGACAGATGTCTTCGAGCAGACAGTCCGCACAGTTAGGGTTGATTGCGGTGCAGGTCTCTCGGCCGTGTGTGATCAGGAGATGTGTGTACCACTGCCAGTCTTCTTCGGGGACGAGCGGCATGAGATCCTGTTCGATTGCTTCGGGCCGTTGTTCCTCGGTAATTCCGAGGCGACGCGAAATCCGCTGGACGTGTGTGTCGACGACGATTCCCTCGACGATCTGATGGCCGTGTTGCAACACGACGTTGGCGGTTTTCCGGCCGACTCCTGCGAGGTCGGTCAGTTCGTCCATCATATCGGGAACCTCACCGTCGTGTTTGTCAAGGATATCTGAACAGGCAGAGCGGATGTATTTCGCCTTGTTATTGAAGTACGTGATCGACGAGATATCCTCAGCAAGGTCGTCTTGTTCGGCGGCCGCAAAGTCCGCTGCACCGTCGTATTTTTCGAAGAGGTCGGCGGTGACTTTGTTGACTCGCTCGTCAGTACACTGCGCCGAGAGCATAACTGCGATCAACAGTTCAAGTCGCGTCGAGAAGTTCAACGAGATTGTCGTCTCGGGATATGCATCATAGAGTCGGTCGATCGCTTCGAGTGTCTGTTCGGTGCGACTGTCAAGTGAACTGCCCATAGCTCACTCTACGGAGCAAGGGTGTTGAGTGATTCGAAAGCCGAGTCGACATCGGTCTGCAGTCGGCACAAACAGTCGCAAAAACGAGTATCCCGCCGCCGAGATCAGGCGAACGCCAGCGAGCTTCCGGCGTCTTCGGTTTCTTCGAGCTGGATTTTCTCCCAAGCGTCAATGAAGTCCTGTCGGAAGACTTCGGTTCTGTCGTCACGAATCGCAAACATGCCGGCTTCGGTACAGACAGATTTGATATCCGCACCGGAGGCGTCGACGGCGAGTTCGGCGAGTTCGCCGAAGTCGACATCCTCGGAGACGTTCATCTTTCGCGTGTGGATCTGGAAGATGATCTCACGGCCGTCGGCTTCGGGTTTCGGCACCTCAATGAGCCGGTCGAATCGGCCCGGTCGAAGAATCGCGGGATCGAGCATATCGAACCGGTTCGTCGCGGCGATGAGACGGATGTCACCGCGCTCGTCGAAGCCGTCCATCTCCGAGAGGAGCTGCATCATCGTCCGCTGAACCTCGGCGTCACCGGAGGTTTTCGAATCCGTCCGTTTCGAGGCGATCGCGTCGATCTCGTCGATAAAGATGACTGCAGGCTCGTTTTCACGGGCGACTTCGAACAGGTCGCGAACGAGCTTTGCGCCCTCTCCGATGAACTTGTGGACGAGTTCGGAGCCAGCCATCTTGATGAACGAGGCGTTGGTCTGGTTAGCGACCGCTTTCGCCAGCATCGTCTTGCCGGTTCCGGGCGGGCCATAGAGCAACACACCGGATGGCGGGTTGATACCAACCTGCTCGAACATCTCGGGGCTGTCGAGTGGGAGCTCAACGGTCTCTCTGACCTCTTGAAGCTGGTCTTCGAGCCCACCAATGTCCTCGTAGGTGACATCCGGGCTGTGTTCGACCTGCATCACACGGGCGCGCACGTCAGTTTCGTTGTCGAGTCGTTTGACGATCGACAGCGAATTGTTGACGGCGACGCGCGCGTCCGGTTCGAGGTCCTCCCGCATGTCCTCGGTCACTTCGGTGAGTGCCTCCTGGTTGTTGCCGTGCTGTTTGATAATCACGCCGTCAGGTGAAATCTCTTGGACGGTCGCGACAAACAGTGGCGACTGCTTGAGTTTCTTGTTCTCGTGTGTGAGTCGCTCAAGCTTCTGTTTGTACTTGTTATTCTCCGCGTTTGCATCGAGGAGCTTATCGCGCATCTCCTCGTTCTGGGATTCAATAACCCCTAGGCGTTCTTGCAGGGCCTCAATCTTGTCCTGTCGGGACGCCGCCTCCTCATAGGGTAGTTCGACGTCGTCCACGGTGTCGGTCATCGACGGCTCTAAGGCAGTCAGTACTAAGAGGCTTCGGGTCGGAGACTTTTTCGCCAGCCTTGTACACAGTGGTATGTTCTAAGGTAATATTCTTTGATAGTAAGTATTATCATACAGCATGGCTGAGTAGGAAATACCAATGAGTGCACAAGAGGCTCTTTCAGCAGAGCAGTCGGCTGACCGGTGGGAAGCGGTTCGCGACCTGCCACCGAGTGCAAAGCTTGTTGCGAAGGTGCTTGATTACAACGATACGCTGACCCAAAGCGAGCTCGCCGAAGAAACGCTCTTGCCACCGCGCACCGTTCGGTACGCCCTCAGCCGACTCGAAGAAGCGGATGTCATCGATTCACGGTTCTCGTTCTCCGACGCTCGAAAGCGGCTCTACAGTCTCAAGGTGTAGTTCGCCCCCTCCTGTGCGCGTCCGTTGTTCGGTGTGTTGAATCGATCGTAGCCGATTCATGCGATTGTTTATATGTGATGCCGAGACCACCAGTCGGTATGTCGTTACGGTCGACCTGCTGGCAGTGGTGTGTCCGGCTTGTCCGTCGGCTCCGGCAGACGCAGTCACTCGCAGCCCCACCCTATGCTGGCGTCATCACTGAGGCGACCAACTGTCTCGAGAATCCCGACCGGGCCGCAGGGTTTGTTCGCACCGGTGGACTCGACCGGCTTGCGGAGGCAATCGATGCTGCGGAAGCAGACGGCCGAACCGCCTTAGCCACGGAGGGCCGACGCGCACGCGACGGACTCACCGAAGCCGGGATACCTACCCAGACGACTGCACGTCGCGGAACCGATATACCGCCCGGCGAATAACACCCGTACAATGACACGAGTGATCCACACTGGCGATACCCATATCGGGTATCAGCAGTACCACTCACCGGAGCGTCGTGCCGACTTTATCGCTGCCTTCGAACAGGTGGTCGACGACGCCATCGAGATGGACGTCGATGCGGTCATTCACGCAGGCGATCTGTTTCACGACCGCCGGCCGGAGCTCCCGGATCTACTTGGAACCCTTTCTGCGCTCCGCCGACTCGCCGCAGCCGATATTCCGTTTCTCGCCGTCGTTGGCAACCACGAATCGACACGCGGCGGCCAGTGGCTCGACCTGTTCGAACGGCTCGACCTAGCAACACGGCTCGGCAGCGAGCCGGTTGTCCTCGGGACGGTCGCCTTCTATGGGCTCGATCACGTTCCTGAATCGCGACGCGCAGATCTCGAGTATACGTATGGTTCGCCGCCGTCAGCGACGACCCATACCAGCCTCGTCAGCCACGGCTTGTTTACCCCTTTTGCACACGCCAACTGGGAGACTGAAACGGTTCTCGACGAATCGACCGTCGATTTTGACACCGTGCTCCTAGGAGATAATCACGTTCCGGGTGTCGAACAGATAGCCGACACGTGGGTGACCTACTGTGGGTCGACAGAGCGTGCAAGTGCGAGCGAGCGGGAGGGTCGCGGCTACAACGTCGTCCAGTTCGATAGCGACACCAGCGGTCCCGCGGGAGTAGATATTCGCCAACGCTCCTTGTCGACACGGCCGTTCGTATTTGTGCGTGCCGAACTCAACGCTGGTGAAGGGAGCGACCGCGTTCGCGAACAGGTGCGTCAGCACGATCTCGATGAGGCTGTCTGTATTGTCGAGATCTGTGGCGATGGCGAGCCGGTTGCCCCGGCCGGTATCGAGGAGTTTGCGACCGACCGCGGTGCCCTTATTGCTCGCGTCACTGACCGCCGGGAAATCGAAACCGAAACCGAACTTTCGGTGAGCTTTGCGGACCCGGATGCCGCGGTCAACGAAGCAATCGACGACCTTGGGCTTTCTGCGGCTGCCCTCGACATCGATGAGGCGGTTCGATCAGGAACTCTTGCCGACAGCAATCTCCGCGAGACGGTTACCCAACGGCTCACCGAATATATTGAAGACGACCCTGGCGCCTTCGCTCGCACAGCGCCATCTGACGAGGCGACCGAAGAGACCGATTCGGTGACTGTCACGGCTGAGACGGCCGAGACAGCTGAAACAGCCGAGACGGCTGAAGCCACAACAGGGGACGGACAGACGGACAATCCGAAATCCACGAACAACGAAGGTGAGCCACCGAACCAAACGGCAGCCGAAACCGAGGCAGACGCGGCCGAAACCGAGGCCACGGACGACACTGATACGGTCACCACCATGGAGGATTACCTATGAGGTTCAGCCGACTCCGGCTCTCGAATTTCAAGCCGTACGGCGAAACCGATATCGACCTCCACGATGGAGTCACCGTGATTCACGGGCTCAACGGTAGTGGCAAATCTTCGCTGTTGGAAGCGTGCTTTTTCGCGCTGTATGGCTCGAAAGCCCTTCGCGGAACGCTGGATGAGATCATCAGCAACAGCGAAACTGAGGCCGCCATCGAACTCTGGTTTACACACGAAGGCGTCGATTACCACATCGAACGCCAGCTTCGCCGGAGTGGCGACCGTGTCAGCACGAGCAAATGTGTCCTCGAAGGTGATGATGGCAGTGGCGATCCGGTTTCACGAGAGGGTGCGCGTGCGGTCCGAACCTATGTAACCGAGTTGCTCCGGATGGATGCGGAGGCCTTTGTCAACTGCGCCTACGTCAGACAGGGCGAAGTCAACAAGCTGATCAACGCCAGTGCCCGCCAGCGCCAGGATATGATCGACGACCTGTTGCAACTCGGGACGCTCGAGACCTACCGTGAACGGGCCGGCACAGCGCGACTCGGCGTCACCGATCTGCTCTCGAACGTTCGTGGGTCGCTCGAGCAAGTCGACTCACAGATCGAACAAAAAGAACAGCAGAACCTCCATGCGGCACTCAACGACCTCGAAACCAAGCGTGACAAAATAGACAGTGAGATCGAACACTACGAACAGCAACGCAACAAAGCCGAATCAACCCGTGATGACGCCGAATCGATTCTTTCGGCGTACGAACAACACCAGACAGAGATCGAAGCGCTCGAAGCCGAAATCGAAGAACTCAAAACTGAAATCAGCCGGACGGCCGACGAGCGTGACGAGTTGCGGACGAAACGACGCGAGGCACACAAAACCCGAGAGCAACTCGAAGAAACACTCGACGAGCAGGTCGCAGAAACCGACCTTCCGACGGCGACGTCTGCAGCAATCACCAGCCGGCGAGAGACACTCACCGACAGACAGGAGACACTCGCCGAACAAATCGCAGATCGCCGAGTAAGTGCGACTGGCTTTGAAAATCAAGCAACAAACCTTCAGAAGAGAGCCGAAGATTTCGAGACAACGGCCGAGACGGTCGAAGAACGCGCAGACCAGCTCGAAGAGGCAGCCATGGAGGCCGAAACAGCTGCTGAGAAACTCGAGACAAAGCGCGACGAGCTCGACGCTACCGAAACCGAGTACCGAACGCAGCTTGCGGATGCACCACCGGATATCGAGATCGGCGCGGCGACGGCCCACCGCGAACAACTTCAGACTGAACGCCAACAGGTGGCAAACCAGCTTACAGAGGCGAAAACGCGGCTCGAATCGGCACGTGAGTCGGTTGCTGAGGCCGAAGCCCTACTTGAGGAGGGCAGCTGTCCGACCTGTGGCCAGCCGGTTGCTGAAGCCCCGCACGTCACCGGAATCGATGAGCAGCGAGAGGAAATCGAGCGGCTCGAAAAACGAGTTGAAACGCTCCAAAGCGAACACGAATCGCTCGATGAGCAGCTTGTGACCGCCAACAACATGGTTGAACTCGAAGGGAAACTCGACGAGCTCGAAGCCGAGCGCGACCGACTCGACGAACGCATCGAAACCAATCGAGAAACCGTCAGCGAAAAGCGCGAACAGGCGACCGACGAGCGCGCGGTCGCGGCCGAAAAGCGCGAGCAGGCCACCGAACGACGAGCGGCAGCCGAAACACAGCGCGAACAGGCCAAGTCGGCCCGCGAAGAGATTGAAACGTACACTGAGGAACGCAAACAAGTCAGTGACGCCCTCGACCGGCTCGAAACCATCGACGAGCAGAAACGCGAAATCGAGGCGCTCGAAGACGCAATCGAGCGGCTCGCTGACCAGCGTGAGACCCTCAGCGAGCGCAACGAAGAGCGACGTGAGTGGCTTGCGGAAAAACGCGACCGACGCGATGAACTTCGCGAGACATACGATGACGAAAAAATCGAGTCGGCCCGAGAGCGCAAGGCAAATGCCGAAACCTACCTCGAGAAAGTTGCACCCGCGTTGGACGAAAAGCGCGAGCAGCGTGACGAATTACAGAATCAAATCGGCGGGGTTGCCGCCGATATCGCGCAACTCGAATCGCTCCGAGAAGAACGTGAAGCGATCGCCACGCGTCTCGAGCGACTCGAATCCGTCTACAACGAAACCGAGGAGCTAGAGGCGATGTACGGCGAGCTGCGGACCGAACTCCGACGGCGGAACGTCGAAAGCCTCGAACGGATGCTCAATGAGACTTTTGAACTCGTCTACGGTAATGACGCCTACTCACGGATCGAGTTGGACAATGATTACGACCTCACAGTCTACCAGAAAGACGGCCAGCCCCTGGAGCCCGAACAGCTCTCAGGTGGCGAACGCGCGCTTTTCAATTTGAGTCTCCGGTGTGCGATCTACCGGCTGTTGGCCGAAGGCATTGACGGCTCTGCACCGACACCGCCGCTGATTCTCGATGAGCCGACCGTCTTCCTTGATTCGGGTCACGTCGGACGGCTCGTTGATCTCGTCGCAGAAATGCGTACCTTTGGAGTCCGACAGATCCTTATTGTCAGCCACGACGACGAACTAGTTGGGGCGGCCGACGACCTCATCACGGTTGAAAAGAATCCGACGACAAACCGGTCGACCGTGCGGCGAGCCGACGATCCGGACCTTGCACTCCTTGGACAGATTGCCGATGACTGAGCGACCCGATTACGAGTCCGTATTCGAACTCCGACGAAGTCGCTTGACGGCTGTCGTCGCCAACTCGGTGGCGTTGTAGCCGCGTCGGCCAGCAGCGTCGGCTTCTTCGACGAGTCCAGCGGCTCGAAACTCACCAAGCAGGCCGTGAAGGTCGCTTTCGCAGAGGTCGTAGCTATCGAGCAGTTCGATCGCCGAAAGCGGCCCGCGGTCGGTCAACTCAACGATGAGTCCGAGCGACCGGTCGTCGTAGGTCGCCGTCAGTAGTCGGCGAACTGCCGGATGGATTCCCGAGGCGGCGGTGATAAGCGGTGATTCGCCCTCGGCAGCTTCGAGCCGGCTGTTTTCGATATACTGCTCGGCTCCCGTGTTTGGATCACGCACTAAACTGGTGTCGCCCGAGTGCTTGAGCAACAGATACTGGGTTCCCTCATCGTCACGGACTGTTCGCATTCACCTATCGAAACGGTGCCACGCGTGTTAGCCGTTGTGTCCCGGCGTGTTGCTGTCGGTTGCGTTGCTCTCGACCGTGTCGTTCTCGGAAGTGTCGCCATCGGGACCGTCAGTTGACATATCACCGGTTCGCTCGTCGTCGTTGGCCGCAGGTTCGTCATCTGCAGTTTGTGTGTGCGACCAGTAATGCTGTCCGGCGCGAACAAACGCGAGCAAGCCGATTGCGATAACGCCGCCACCGAGTTCGATGAGGCTTCGAAAGGCGATCAGGAGGATACCGGCGCTGATCAACAGAATGCCGACTTTGATCAAGAGCAGAATAACGACGAAACTGTTGAGCACATCGGAATCGACATCACTGAAATCAGTAGCGAGAGTCGGTTCGGCGGCCTCTGTTTCTGTTGTATCAGGGGCAATATCCGGGATCAAATCGGGCTGTTCTGGATCACCAAACCGTGTTTCGGGATCGCCAAAAATGGTTTCTGGATCGGCCCACCGGTCAATAAAATCGTCATCGTCGCTCCCGGATTGCGAATCGGACGGCACGACAACGTGTTGGGGTGCTGTGCGCAAAAGAATTCGTGTTTCTGCCCTATGCTAACTCGCTGAGGGTAAGCGCTTGTGTGGTTTCGACCCACGCAAGCGGGTTTTCGGCGTCATAAAAGACCACGCTGCCGTCGACCTCGTAGGACTCGACGGTCGCAACTCCCTCGGGTTCGGATGCTTCCGCACTATCCTGCTGGGTGTTGTCTGCGTGGGTAGACATGCTAAACCTTGGTAATGTATGACACGGTAAATACCTTTCCGTCGGACTGATCATTGCCACCCTATGCGCAACTTTTCGCAAGGTGTCCAACTCGGACGGCGAAAGCCGGGTCTTTTTATTCAAACGATGCAAGCAGTCGGTATGACACAGTCGGATCTTTCAACCTTCTCTTCTCCAAAGTCTGAAGGCGGTGAGTCGGCCGACGCCACCAACGATGGTGGTGCGGCTGAAGCCGCTGCGGTCGTTGCAGGCAACGGTGGCGGCCGAATCAGCGACATAATCGACATCGACGAGGCAAAATTCCCCGACTCGACGGGAACAGTTGAGCTCATGGTCACGCAAATCGACTACGCTGTCGAAGGAAGTGGCCGTGAAGAACATCCCGTCGTACACGTCTTCGGCCGACGCGCTGACGGAACCGAAGAACACGTCCGAGTGCTCGGTTTCGAGCCGTATTTTTATGTCCCAACAGATTCGCTCGAGGGCTCTCCCGAAGAGACCCATGACGTTATTCTCGACAGCCGCGAGACCGACCCCAACGGCAACCCATTCGAGAGTATCCGCGGCGAAAAGCTAACCAAGATCATCGGCCGAACGCCGCGGGATGTCGGCCAGATCCGTGATGAGTTCGATCATTACGAAGCCGATATTCTCTTTCCGAACCGGTTTTTGATTGACAAAGGAATCAACAGCGGGATTCGGGTATCCGAGCGCCGACTCGAAACCGACTCGCTACAGGTGCCACATACCGAAGTCGTCGCTACCGAGGTCGATACCGACCTCCGGGTCAACATCTTCGATATCGAGGTCAACGACAGAAACGGCTTTCCCGAAGACGGCGAAGAGCCGATTATCTGTCTGACGAGTTACGACTCGTTCGACGAACGGTATATTGCGTGGATCTGGGAGGCCGACGAGGGCGATGGTGAGATTCCAACCGAACTACCCGACTACGAACCATATCGAGACGACATTGCCGTCGAGGTCCGCCGTTTTGAGACCGAGCCGGCGATGTTGGAGGCCTTCATTTCCTATCTCGAAGAGACCGACCCAGACATTCTGACCGGCTGGAACTTCGAGGATTTCGACGCGCCGTACTTTCTTGACCGACTCGAAGAGGTCACCAAACGGCCAGATGTCGACGAGGACCTCTCGATCAACCGGCTCTCTCGGATCGACGAAGTCTGGCGCTCTGGCTGGGGTGGCCCCAACATCAAGGGCCGCGTCGTCTTCGACTTGCTCTACGGTTACAAGCGAACCCAGTTCACCGAACTCGATTCCTACCGGCTCGACGCGGTCGGAGAAGTCGAACTCGGCGTCGGCAAGGAGCGGTACGCCGGCGACATCGGCGACCTATGGGAAAACGACCCAACTCGGCTCCTCGAATACAATCTTCGGGATGTCGAACTCTGTGTCGAAATCGACCGCAAGCAGGGACTGATTGCCTTTTGGGACGAGGTCCGAAAGTTCGTCGGCTGCAAACTCGAAGACGCGCCGACGCCGGGTGATGCGGTCGACCAGTATGTGTTGCACAAAGCCTACGGCAAATTTGCTCTCCCGACGAAGGGCAAACAGGAGTCCGAAGACTTCGAGGGCGGAGCCGTCTTCGACCCGATTACAGGCGTCAAAGAGAACGTCACCGTGCTCGACCTCAAAAGTCTCTATCCGATGTGTATGGTGACCATCAATGTCGGCCCCGAAACCAAGGTCGACGACGAGTTCGGGGGTGAAACCTACCGCGCACCGAATGGAACACGGTTCCGCAAGGAGCCCGACGGCATCATGCGCGAGATGGTCGACGAGCTGTTGACCGAGCGGGAGAATAAAAAATCGCGTCGGAACCAACACGACCCAGACAGCGCTGAGTACAGCATTTACGATACCCAGCAAGCAGCTGTCAAGGTTATTATGAACTGCTTTACACCGGACACGGAGGTACTGACACCCGACGGTGTCCGGCGTATCACGGAGCTTTGTGTCGGCGACGAGGTCTACTCGCTTGATCCCGAGACGATGCAGATGGAGGTCAAACCCGTCACCGAGACGCACGCCTATCCTGACTACCGCGAGGAGTTGGTTGACATTCAGACGAGTAAGACCGACTTCCGAGTAACGCCGAATCACCGGATGCTCGTCAAAAAGAACGACAAAAACGGGATCACCGAAGATGGCTACGATTTTGTCGAAGCCGGAGCACTTGATCAGTACTGCAACTACGAACTCCCACATGGATGGACCTATCAAGGGGGCGAGCGGATAGAAACGGTCGATCTCACCCAGTTCGACGCGGTTGACGAGTACGAAGTGTGGGTTCGGCCCTCGGTTCACGGCCACACCTTCCGAACCGAACTCGGCTTCACGCCGCGACGAGTACCGAAAGCCGATGTCGGTCAGACGGGCTACGTCTTTACGCCAGCGGAGTTTGAGGCCAACCGCGAGTACATTGAATCGGTCTGTGAGACGAGCTATGTGCATCTTGAAGCAAATCGGAAATGGATTCCGCGAACCTACGACGGCGAGGACTTCCTCGAGCTGCTCGCGTGGTATATTACTGAGGGCAACACCTACACGTCGACGCCGAAACAGTTTGGCGAGCAGTTCCGTGGATCGTCGACGACGGTCAAAGTCGCCCAAAACGTCCTCGCGGATGGAGGGACTGATGAACGGCCGTGTCATCACACCACCATCGGTACGCTGCTCGATGGCATGGGCTTCGATTACTACGTTGACGACCGCTCCTATCAGTTCACATCGCGGCTCTTCGGCCGACTCCTCGAATCGCTGTGTGGCGAGGACAGTTTCACGAAACGGATTCCCGAACTCGTCTTCGAGGCGAGCCGTGCACAAAAAGCGCGATTCCTCTCGGTCTTGATCGACGGCGACGGTGACCGACAGCCCGGCTCATGGCGGTACACTACGTCAAGCAAACAACTCCGTGACGACGTGCTCCGGCTCTGTGCGCACCTTGGAATGACGGCGAGCTACAACCGTGACAGCGGGTCGTGGCGGATCTATGTCACCGAAGACAGCAAAAATACGCTCCGAATGTACCGGAGCGGCTCACGAAGCACCGCCGAAGATGGTGTCTACTGCGTCACCGTCGCTGACAACCATACACTCTTGGCGGGACGAAACGGGAAGTTCCAGTTTGTCGGCCAGTCGTTGTACGGCGTAACGGGGTGGGATCGGTTCCGCCTGTACGACAAAGAGGGAGCCGCAGCCGTGACCGCGACCGGCCGAGAAGTAATCGATTTCACGGCAAAAGCTGCGAACGAACTCGAGTACGAGATTGCATATGGTGACACTGACAGCGTTATGTTAGAGCTCGGTGCAGACACCCCGAAAGCCGACGCCATCGAGCAGTCATTCGAGATCGAGGAGTACATCAACGGCCGATATGACGACTTCGCACGCGAAGAACTCAACGCCACCGAGCACCGCTTTCAGATCGAGTTCGAAAAGCTCTACCGGCGGTTTTTCCAGGCGGGTCGTAAAAAGCGATATGCGGGCCACATCATCTGGAAAGAGGGCAAGGACGTCGACGACATCGACATCACCGGGTTCGAATACAAACGCTCGGATATCGCCCCGATCACAAAGCAGGTCCAAAAGGATGTCATCGAGATGATCGTCACCGGCGACGACATCGATGAGGATCTCGAAACGGTCAAGACCTATCTGACGACCGTGATCGTGGAGTTCCTGAATGACGAACGAAGCGTCGATGAGATCGGGATTCCCGGTGGGATCGGCAAGCGACTCGATGCGTACGAGACGGCGACCGCGCAAGTTCGCGGCGCGCAGTACGCCAATCTCTTGTTGGGAACCAACTTCGACCGCGGCTCGAAACCCAAGCGGCTGTATCTCGAGAAAGTCCATCCCTCCTTCTTCCGACGGATGGAAGACGAAGAGGGGTTCAACCCGCAGACGGACCCGCTCTACGGCGAGTTCAAACGGAACCCCGACGTGATCTGTTTCGAGTACGCCGACCAGCTTCCAGACGAGTTCGAGGTCGACCTCGATTTGATGTTGGAAAAAACGCTCAAAGGACCGATCGAACGCGTCATCGAAGCCCTTGGGATGTCGTGGGAAGAAGTCAAAACCGGGCAAACACAGACAGGACTCGGACAGTACTGGTAGGAGACCGGTGGTGAAGACGGTCTCCAGTGCTTTGTCGATTTAGAAACTTTTCTTTTCGCATCTGCAGATTTGTGGGGGTGAATGCGTAACCATTATGGGCAGTACGTCCTACCTAGATAATACGAGGCAACGAATCACCAATGGCAACACTTGAAATCAAAAACTTACACGCAGTAGTCGCAGAAGAAGAGGGCGAAACGATTCTCCGCGGTGTCGACCTTACGGTCAACTCCGGCGAAATCCATGCGCTCATGGGTCCGAACGGTTCCGGAAAGTCGACAACGGCGAAGATCATCGCTGGCCACCCCGCCTATGAGGTAACCGACGGAGAAATTCTGCTCCACCTCGACGACGAGGATGTCGAAGACATTGACATCGACCTCGATGAGGACGATCTTACGTGGAATCTGCTTGACTTGGAGCCAAACGAGCGTGCGGCGCTCGGTATTTTCCTCGGCTTCCAGTACCCCGCCGAGATCGAAGGTGTCACCATGACAAACTTCCTCCGACAGGCGCTCAACGCCAAAGCCGACGAGCGCGAAGAGCTCTTCGAGGACGACGACGAAGCCGACGAAACCGAGGAAGAAGAAGCCGGCTACGACACCTCCCCGATGGAGGGCCCCGCCGACGACGGCGCGGTCAGTGTTGCTGAGTTCCAGCAGATTCTCTCCGAAAAGATGGAACTGCTCGACATGGACGAGAAGTTCATGCACCGCTATCTCAACGCTGGTTTCTCCGGCGGCGAGAAGAAACAGAACGAAGTCCTACAGGCCGCACTGCTCGAACCCTGTATCGCCGTTCTCGATGAGATCGACTCGGGACTGGATATCGACCGTCTCCAGGATGTCTCGAAGGGAATCAACGCGCTGCGAGACGAGCAGGGTACCGGAATCCTGCAGATCACTCACTATCAGCGAATCCTCGACTACGTCGAACCCGACCACGTGCACGTCATGCTCGATGGCCGAGTTGTCAAAAGCGGCGACGCATCCCTCGCGGCCGAACTCGAAGACAAGGGCTACGACTGGGTCCGCGAGGAAGCCTACGAAGCCGCGTAATCAGCCACGATTACGTAATCGGAGTCGATTACGCACAACACTATAAGCAACCAACTGCAATCACAACCCATGAGTTCCGAAGAACACATCAAACAGACAGACACCGAAGCCCGGTTCGAATTCAAGAAGGAGGAAGCCTCCGCCTTCAAGAGCGAAAAGGGGCTGACCGAGGAGACGATTCGTGTTATCTCCGAGGACAAAGACGAACCAGAATGGATGCTCCAGCGCCGTCTCCGCGCGTTGAAGCATTTCCAGAACATGCCGATGCCGACTAGCTGGCCCGAAATTCCGGATCTCAGCGAAGTCGACGTCAACGAGATCGTTCCGTATATCCGACCCGATATCGACGTCCGCGGCGGCGTCGATGACTGGACGGACCTGCCCGAAGACATCAAGGACACGTTCGACAAACTCGGCATCCCGGAAGCCGAAAAGAACGCCCTCTCAGGTGTCGGCGCGCAGTACGAATCCGAGATTGTCTATCAGAACATGCAGGAGCAGTGGGAGGAAAAAGGCGTCATCTTCTGTGATATGGACAAGGCCGTCCGAGATCACGAAGAGATCGTCAAAGAGTACTTCATGACCAAGTGTGTCCCACCGAGCGACAACAAGTTCGCCGCCCTGCACGGCGCAATCTGGTCGGGCGGTTCGTTCGTCTACGTTCCAGAGGACACCACCGTCGATATGCCGATTCAGGCGTACTTCCGAATGAACTCCGAGGGGATGGGCCAGTTCGAGCACACGCTCATCATCGCCGAAGAGGGCTCGGAAGTCCACTACATCGAGGGCTGTTCTGCGCCAAAATACTCGGCGTTCAACCTGCACTCGGGTGGCGTCGAGGTCTTTGTCAAAGAGGACGCTCACGTTCAGTATTCGACCGTCCAGAACTGGTCGAAAAATACCTACAACCTCAACACCAAGCGCGCCATCGTCGAAAAGAACGGTCGTATGGAATGGATTTCGGGCTCGATGGGCTCGAAAGCGACGATGCTCTACCCAGCGTCGATCCTCAAGGGTCGCGGCGCGTCGGACAACCACATCACCATCGCCTTTGCGGGCGAGGGTCAGAACATCGACACCGGTGCGAAGGTGTATCACAACGCCCCCGAGACCAAGTCGACGATCGAGTCGAAATCGATCTCGAAGGACGGCGGCCGGACCAACTACCGTGGCCTTGTCCACATCGCAGATGGTGCATACGACTCGTCGACCGCAGTCGAGTGTGACGCACTGATGTTCGACAACGAGTCGACGTCGGATACGATGCCGTACATGGAGATCAACGAGTCGCGCGTCGACGTTGCCCACGAGGCAACCGTCGGAAAAATCGGCGACGAGGACATCTTCTATCTGCAGAGCCGTGGTCTCGACGACGACGACGCAAAGCAGATGATTGTCTCGGGCTTCATCGAGCCGATCACGGAGGAACTCCCAATCGAGTACGCGGTCGAACTCAACCGCCTTGTCGAACTCGAAATGGAGGGCAGTCTCGGATGAGCGTGCAGGTTCCAGCCACCATCTCTGCGGAGACAGTCGAAACAATCTCCGAAGAGCGCGGTGAGCCCGAATGGCTCCTTCAGCGTCGCCTCGATGCCCTTGCGGCACTCGACGACCTCGAGCTACCGGATGTCATCCAGACGCCTGGCCGACGGTGGACCAACCTCGAAGCGCTCGATTTCGAACAGCTGGTCGATCCCGCAAACCAGTCCGATGAGACGACCCGTGTCGACGCCGAGGGCGCGACGGTGCTCTCGTTCGTCGAGGCACTCGAGGAGCACGAAGAACTCGTCAAGGAACACTTCGGCTCGATTATCGATGCCGAAGAGAACTACCTGACGGCGCTGTCGGCAGCGCTGTTCACGACGGGGACGGTCATCTACGTGCCTGAAGGCGTCGATGCCGAGGATATCAAGATCCGCGCTGAGATGAACTCCCGTTCGCTGTTCAGCCAGACGCTGGTCATCACCGAGAAATCCGCCTCTGCGACGATCCTCGAATCGATTGAATCCGGAGACGACATAGACGGAGATCGGTTCTTCAGTAACATCGTCGAAGTCGTGGCTGGCGAAAACAGCTACGTCCAGTTCGGGTCGCTGCAGAACCTCGACCAAGAGACCTACCACGTTACGCTCAAGCGTGCGGTGACCGACACCTACGCGAACGCGAACTGGATCGAGGGCAACATCGGCTCGCGACTCACTCGCTCGGACGTTGAGACGAAGCTCAACGGCGATGGGTCGGAAACGAAAATCGTCGGGGCCTTCTTCGGGCACGACGACCAGCACCTCGATGTCAACGCCCGTGTCTGGCATCAGGCCGAACACACGACCGCAGATCTCGTGACCCGTGGCGTTCTCGACGACGTGGCACGGTCGGTCTATGAGGGCGTCCAGGATGTCGGTGTCGACGCCTGGAATACGAGTTCCTACCAGCGTGAAAACACCCTCATGCTCTCGGACGACTCGGAAGCCGACGCCTCGCCGAAGCTGATCATCCACAACCACGACACCGAAGCCAGCCACTCAGCGACGGTTGGCCAGGTCGACAAGGAAGACCTGCTGTATATGACCTCTCGGTCGATCGATCCACACACGGCCCGCAACATGCTTGTTGAGGGCTTCTTCGTACCAGTGCTCGAAGAAATCGATGTTGAAGCCTTCCGAGAGGATCTCTCGGAACTCGTCGCCGCCCGGCTCAACTAACGATCAAGAGCCACTGGCAGCTGTTTTTTTCGGTGAGTGGTCTCGAGGGAAAACCGTAAGTCCCCAACGAACTGAGGTAGTTGTATGCGACGCTCGGCATCGTGTGGTGACGATCAGTGAGTCTCGGTCACCAAGTCGGATCTGACCGACAGCTTGCGAGGCTCCTACAGATCGGTATTGTCCTCGAAGAAGTCGTCGAGGCCCGCGCACACCACCATTACCAGTCACTCTCGGCCGACCAACAGCAGCTCGATGACGAACTCGAAGCGCTGTTAGAACACGCAGCCGAGGAGTCCGCAGACCACCGTGAGCGACTCGAAGCGCTCATCGACGGACTCGCGGCCGACAGTATCCCGTTCGATGAAATAGAGACACTGGTCGATGCCCATTATGGACAGACAAAACCAGAGGATTTCGACGGCGTCCTCTACGATCAGCTATGTAACGAAGAGACTGCCTACAAGTTCTATGACGATCTTATCGAGGCCATCGAGGCGAGCGAGGCCGAGTTCTCACTCGACCGAGACCACCTGTTGTCGGTGCTTCGCGGGCTTCGAGCCGAAGAACGCGATGGGGTCGAAAAAGTGACGACGATTATGGAGCAGCGCGAATGAGCCAGCCATACCTTTCTGTGAACAACACTACCCACCCAGTGACGACAACCCGGAGGACGTTCACTCGATGAATACTGCCGACCAGTATCTCAAGGCAATCTATCTCATTCAACAGCAAGAAGACAACCCGGCTGCGACCGGCCGTGTTGCCGACATGCTCGATGTCAGTCCTGCCAGCGCAAACGAGATGATTGGGAAACTCGAATCCCGCGGGCTTGCCGAACACGAGAAATACAAAGGGGTGACACTGACCGATGAGGGTATTGTCCGTGCTCGCGACGCACTCCAAACCTACTGTATCATCGAACGGTTTCTCGTCAACGTCCTCGGCGTCGAGGAGTTCCGCACGGAAGCCCGCGAGCTCGAAAGCGTCATCGATGGGACGGTCGCCGAGCGGTTGGATACGATCATCGACCGTAAGCCGGAGTGTCCCGACTGTTTTGATCCCGAGTTGGATGCCTGTGGCTGTCTGGACGTCTCGTTCGAAAACGAGCCGAAAGCAGAGTAACACACCAGCTGCTAAAATCACCGAAAGAGTCGGACCGTTTTTACTCGGCCGCAGTCTCAACGATGGTATGCCTACTGTTTCGGAGACGTTTATCGAAAATCGCCACCGCGTCCAACCCAACCACACCAACAATTACGAAACGGCACACGGTGGAATCGTCATGAAGTGGATGGACGAGGTTGGCGCGATGGCGGCAATGCGGTTTTCCGGTGAAACCTGTGTGACCGCCAGCATCGATCACATGGACTTCCAGCGGCCGATTCCACAGGGCGATACCGCGTTTATCCGGGCGTATGTATTCGACCATGGTCGGACGAGTATCAGCGTCCGGCTGCGAGCGTTTCGCGAACAGCCACGAACCGGCAAACGCGAACTAACCACTGAAAGCGTCTTCGTGTTTGTTGCGATCGGCGAAGACGGGTCGCCAACAGCGGTGCCGACGCTCACGGTGGAATCAGATCGGGACAAAGCGCTCCAAGATGCAGCGCTGGCGTGGGCTGCATCGGCATAGTAGACCGCTCTATTCAGCGTTCGAATCGACTTCTGACTGTCACTGTGGCCCCACAGTCGGGACACTGGTAGACCGCGCAATCGATCTTTTCGTGCACAATCCACCGGCCCGTCGGCGGTGCCTGGTAGTCACACTCCTGACAGAAAAGCACCGTTTTGCGTGTAACTGTCGCTTGTTTGGTGGAGGGCTGTTCGTTCATGTTCCAGTCTTGCAACCGGACGGGTATAACCCTGTTTGCGATGATTGTTCAGTCAGTACAGCGGCTATACCTCCGGTAAAACAGGGTATAGAAGGTTCATGCGAACTGGTATGACCGTCTGCGGTCAGCGCTGACACTCGTGAGTTGGCGTGGTAACTGGTATGTATCAGTTGGTACCAAACATGTATTTCGAAAACACATATACCACCGTAGCCACGGCAACGTATGAACAAATGCTTCTCGCGATTGCAGTTCGCCGACGACAGGTTATCGCGGCCATCGGAGCGCTCTGGGCCGCAACAGCAACTGCGTCGGCTCAGGAAAACGAGACTGACGCGGGTGAACAGTCCCCCGATAGCGATGATCCTGAAGCGCCTGAGGGCGACGATGACGGCGTTGCGGCCGACGACAGTGGTGAAGCCGGTGATGAGCCCGACGAAGATGACGATCTCGATAATGACGATAGTGCTGACGGCGATGAGGATACAGGCAACGATGGCGATACGAATGACGGCGATGGCGCGAGTGACGACACAAGCGATGACGACACAGTCACTGCTGAGGAAGACGGAGGCGACGAAGATGACGGAGGCGACGAAGGCGTAGCCGACGACACCGACAGTACGGACGACGGCGAGACCAGCGAGGATGCTGAAGCCGATGGCGACGCTGTCGAGAATGGGACCAACAACGCCGAGGATAGCAGTACCGATGCGAGCGACACTAACGGTCCCGGTGCCGACGACGCTGACAGTACCGACAGCACGGATCAGCCGGCTAACGACGAATCGGATGACACTGAGTTCGAGGAGGCACCAGAGGACGACATAACAGCCTCACCGGACGGCAACGGTGAGCAGAGCGAATCAGCGGCCGCAGCGGAAAATACTAACGACGACCGAATCGGTGAAACACCGGGCTCACGCTCGCGCCGAGCAGCAACGACGGAGACCGATGATAGCGGCGTCCCGTGGTGGGGAGTAGCGCTCGGGGCTGGGGGTGCAGGCGGCGTCATATCGTATCTCTATTCGCGGACGCTCTCGGATACGCCATCAGCGTCACCGTCGGCTGATGGGGAAGGGTCGCTTGCGGCGGCCTATGATGGACACACCGAACAGACACACTACGAATCAGTTGTGGAGGGACTAACCGCCCACGAGCAAGATGCGAGCGAGGCCGTTGGCCACGGGGATGAGCGGCGAAGTGAATAACACGGGCTGGGCGCGATTTGAACACTCACTCGCTTCCCTCGTATCCGCTCGGTTCGCTCGCTGTGTTCACATACACGTAGGGTTTTCACTGCTCACGTTGCTCGCAGAAAAACGGGCTGGGCGCGATTTGAACACGCGACCGACGGATTAAGAGTCCGTCGCTCTCCCTGACTGAGCTACCAGCCCTCATCGCTACCTATCGGAGACGCACTAAAAGGCGTTTCTGTTTGAAAATACCAGCCTGCGACGGGGTGATCGGAAACGCGAGCTGATACACAGCCGAAAAACGAGGTCAGTTACGAGCGTACGACTGTCCAGTGGGTCGCTTACGGCTGCTGGGGCGTCGGTTCGGAAACGGATGGCGTTAAGTGGCCCCCTATCCGAAGATAGCTAACTAATGAGTGCTGTCGCTATCGGTTCCTCACGATCAACGTATGCGATTTTGGGCTGTGGAAGTGTCGGTCACGCAGTCGCCGAAGAGCTCACCACCGAGGGTAACGACGTGCTCATTCTCGACAAGGACGAAAGCCGTGTCGAGGCACTCCGCGACCAGGACCTCAATGCTCGCCTCCAGGATATCAGCGACCCGGCTGTCGCCGACGTCGTCGCCGACCGGGACATTATCCTCGTCTTGGCCTCGGATGTCGAAGCCAGCAAAGAGGCCGTCTCGGCGATTCGAAACCGCGATGACGGCCAGTATGTCGTCGTCCGCGCCTCCGACCCAGTCAACGAAGAAGAACTCCGAAATCTCGGGGCGGATGTCGTCGTCAACCCTTCGACAGTCATCGCCGAATCCGCCCTGCGGAGTCTCGAATCCGGCGAACTCCAATACAAAGCCCGACAGCTCGCCGACATTCTCGGCTCGGCGACGGGCCGGCTTGCAATCCTCACGCAGGACAATCCCGATCCCGACTCGATCGCCAGTGCAACCGCGCTTCAGGCGATCGCCGAAGAATTCGGGATCGAAGCCGACATCCTCTACGACGGTGATATCGGCCATCAAGAAAACCGCGCCTTCGTCAATCTCCTTGGCATCGAGCTACTGGCCCGCGAGGACGCCCCACCACTCGCCGAATACGAGACGCTGGCGCTCGTCGACAACATGAAATCCGGCGACTACGATCTTGGGCTCGAAATCGACATTTTCATCGACCACTATGAACCCGACGAAGACCTCGAAGCTGACTTTATCGATGTCCGGACCAACGTCTCGTCGACCTCGACGATTCTGACCAAGTATCTCCAAGAGTTCGATCTCAGCCCGAGTGAGACGGTTGCAACCGCGTTACTCTACGGAATTCGCGCCGAAACACTGGACTTCAAGCGCGATACCACGCCCGCAGATCTAACGGCGGCAGCTTATCTGCATCCGTTTGCCAACCACGATACGCTCGAACAGGTCGAATCGCCCTCGATGTCGCCCGAAACCCTTGACGTGCTCGCCGAGGCGATTCAGAACCGCGAGGTACAGGGAAGCCATCTGTTTTCGACTGCCGGCTTTATTCGGGACCGTGATGCGCTCGAACAGGCCGCCCAGTATCTCCTTGATCTCGAAGGAATCACCACAAGCGCCGTCTTCGGAATCGTCGAAAACGAGATCATCGTTGCGGCCCGCTCGAAAGATATCCGAATCAATATCGGCAGCGTGCTTCAGGGCGCGTTCGAAGAAATGGGCGAGGTTGCCGGTCACTCAACACAGGGTAGTGTCGAGGTTCCACTCGGGATCTTCACCGGGATCGAGGCGAGCGAGGACAACCGCGATACGCTGCTCCAACTCACCGAGGAAGGCGTCCGGAGAAAGCTCTTTGCGGAACTGGGTGTCGAAAGCGGCGAGACGACAAACGGGTCGTAAAAAAACAGTTGGCCGTTAGACAGCGGCTTCTTCGGCTTCTTCGGGCTGTTTGAGTCGTTCGATAATATCATTGATCAGGATGACGTCGCCAACGGCACGAACCCAGCGGTAGGGAATCAAGACCCCTTTGCCGGGGGCGACGGTTTCTGCAAAGAGTTCGGTGTTGAGTTGGCCAACAGCCAGTCCGGTGACTGTTTCCTGATCGAGATCGAGCTGTACATCTTCGACTTCGCCGACAAAGACGCCGCTGTTCGAATAGACTTCGCGGCCAACGAGCGTCGTAATTTCCTGTGGAGTCCCGTCCATACTCGTATCGTTGTGAGCGCTGATATTAAGATTTCGTGGTTGACAGACGTGTGTCAGACAGCTATCTCAGTGACAGACTGCAACAATCGTGGTGAGATGGCTTTCGGTGCGCAGAACAAAACTGGTCGCTACCCATTTTGAGAATCTGTCGCAAGCGCCGAAAGCGGCGTTGACTGATTAAGTAAATTGTCGATCCGTTCGCGGATCCACGAAACTGCAGCCGGCTGTTCGGTAACAATCAGTGCCTTTGCCCCACTGTCAGCGAGAATAAGCAATCCAGCGGCGGCTGAAGACTCCTGTTCGGCGATGACGAGTCCGTAGGCGGGACGTGTTTCGACCGTATGGAGCGCAACCCGCGAGGTGTCAAGAAGCTGTTGGAGCGTCTCGCGGTGGCTGCTGACAAGCGCGGTTGCGACCTGCTCGGTGACAACAATATCTGCGCGGAGGGCATCCTCATTGGTCGCAGCCCCACAGGCTTCGATCGCCTGGGGAAAGACAGCCGGGAAGATCGTCTGAATCCATCGGGCGTCGGTCAACAACGAACAGAGCGCCGAAATCGGCTGATGTGGTGCGTGCGGTGTCGCACGGACAATCTCTGCGTCTTCAAAAACAACCGTCTCAAGATCGAAGTCTGGTGGGAGATCAGCAAGTACAGCCCGTCCAGCCAGAAGGTCTTGGGTGCGTTTCTCAATCGTATCGTACTCCGAAAGCAACAGTTCACCAAGCAGTGTTCGTCTGTAGCCTGCAGTCGAACGAGTCAGCAGTCCAACGGCCTCTAGTTCGCGAATGCTTCGGTCGATAGTTGATCTCGAAACGGCCAACAAATCGGTGAGCTCACGCTTGCTGCAGCCGGCCGTACCGACAGCATGAAGAACCCGATTTCGTTTTGTCAACATCGAGATTACCTCGATCGCATCTACGTTATCCATAATTGATTTCTGCGGGGACGGTGATGGCCAACGGTCACCACACTCGAATATATAAAAGACCGTCAAACATATATGTACTGGTCAGTGTCTGAATCAGTTGGTCAAAGCGTGAGGTAAAGATGAAACCGACCGATAGTACGTACGCCGGGGTGCCTCTGACAAACCGGCATTTCGGTCAGCCGCCTTGCCCGGACGGCTGATCAACTGCTCTACGGCCTTGCCCGGACCGTCGAGCGCCGACCGGCCGACTTTGCCCGGGTCGGCTCGGTCATACGTCCGCCTGGCTACCGTCGTGGTGGCCGGGTGAACGTTTCTTCAGATGATTTCCACCTGAGCAACAGCAATCACGCCGAGAAGTAACATCGGCGTCACCCGGTAACTGTAACCCTGCCACCGACTTTTTACAGTTCCTGGGACAACTATTCGGTAGACAGATGAGCGAATCTACTCCCAACGAGACCGTTGTTAGCATCGTCGGCGGCGGCCCAGCCGGCTTGAGTGCAGCGCTGTTCACGCAGAAAAACGGTCTTCAAACCCGTATATTCGACGCGGACGAAACGTGGATGCACAAAGCCCACCTGTTTAATTATCTTGGGATCGGCTCGCAGGATGGATCGGCATTCATGGAATCGGCCCGCAAGCAAGTCGACAGCTTCGGTGTCAACCGCCACCAAGGCACGGAAGTAGCAGCTATCGAACAAACCGAAAACGGATTTGTCCTCGAGACGGCCGACGAACAGTACGAGTCATCGTACGTAATTTTGGCAACCGGAGCGAACCGCGACCTCGCCGAGACGTTGGGCTGTGCGTTCGACGGCGATGTCGTTGATGTCGGTGTTTCGATGGAAACCAGCGTCGAGGATGCCTATGCAACCGGGGCGATGGTGCGTGCCGAAGAGTGGCAAGCAGTTATTTCGGCGGGCGATGGTGCAGCCGCCGCACTCAACATTCTCTCGAAAGAAAAGGGCGAGCACTTCCATGACTTCGATGTTCCGGCCGATGCCGACGCCGTCTTCGGATCGATGGCCGACGACAGCTAAGAAACCGACCCGTCAGTGTCGGCTTGTCCGATACCACAACGTTTGACAGCCATGGCCCGCATGAATAGGCATATGCAATTCAATCGACAAAGTGGTGTTTTCCTGCATCTCACCTCCCTGCCGGGGCCACACGGCATCGGCGATCTCGGTGCAGGCGCTCGCGAATTCCTTTCGTTCCTTCAGGAAGCCGAACAGGCCTACTGGCAGTTCTGCCCACTTGGGCCAACGTCATCGGCCCACGGAAACTCGCCGTACCAGTCATTTTCGGCGTTTGCAGGCAATCCGCTGCTTATCAGCCTCGACCGCCTCGTTGCCGACGGCTGGCTGACTGAAGACGACCTCACACCGGTACCCGAGTTCGACCCACACGAAGTCGACTACGAACAGGTCGGCGAGTACAAACGCGAAAAACTGCGGATCGCCCATGAACGATTTACCGACACCGCGACTGCTGAGGACCACACAGCGCTGGATGCGTTTGTCGACGAGGAGTCGTGGGTCGAGGATTATGCGCTCTTTCGGGCGCTCAAGGCCAAACATGATGGTGTCGCATGGACTGACTGGCCCGAACCGATCCGAACTCGCGATCCTGACGCACTCGCCGACGTGCGTGAGGAACTCGCCGAAGAAATCGAGTACCGTGTCCTTGTTCAGTACTGGTTTGACACACAGTGGCAGGCCTTCAAGTCCGATGCGGCTGAAGCCGGTATCAAACTCGTCGGCGACGTCCCCATCTACGTCGGCCTCGACAGCGCTGACGTCTGGTCAAGCCCAGAGGCATTCCAACTCGACGAGCAGAACCGACCAACGGCTGTTGCGGGTGTCCCGCCAAACGCCGGCGACGACGGCCAAAAGTGGGGCAACCCGCTCTACGACTGGGAGACGCTCGCAGCCAACGACTACGACTGGTGGGGCCGACGACTCGGCCGGCTATTCGAGCAGGTCGATGTCACTCGGCTGGACCACTTCCAGGGCTTTCTCGAATACTGGGCGATTCCGGCTGATGCCGACAGCGCAGCCCACGGCGAGTGGCGCGAGGGCCCCGATGGCGACTTCTTCGAGGCGATTGGCGAGCAGTTAGGCGAGTTGCCGTTTATTGCCGAGGACCTGGGCTTTCCGGATGCAGAGCTCCAGGCACTGATGGACCGCTTTGGTTTCCCCGGCATGCGGGTTCCACAGTACGCTGACTGGTGTCAAGGCGGCAACGAACACCAGCCGATGAACTATCCGAAAAACACGGTCGCGTATACCTCAACGCACGACACCAATACGTTCGAGGGCTATTATCAGGGACTCGACGACCGACAACGCGACTGTCTCCACTATAATCTCGGTGTCGACGGCAGCGACATCAACTGGTCGATGATCGAAGCGGTCTGGCGTTCGGAGGCAGTCCTCGCGTTTACGACGATGCAGGATCTGCTTGGGCTCGACGGCCATGCACGATTTAATACACCCGGAACCGCCGAAGGCAACTGGACATGGCGGGTGACAAGCGAGGGACTTGATAAGGAGATTGCCTCCCGCCTTGGAACGATGACCGCAATCGAGATTAGATAACGGTCCACCCGTGTAGCCAATTCTACTACTGAATAGGCTGTGTGGACTATTTGACGGGTACCTGACTGGTGTGTGGGTAAGTAGCTAACTGTCTTCTCTTCTGTCATAGATGTACGGAGGCTGCGGCACAGCCGGTGTCGTCGAATGCCTCCGGTAGACAAATGGACACGAACGCACCGTACCAGCCCGAATCGGCTGGTTCCATAGCATCGTCGTATCGAACACTAACCACATGGCTATGGTCACAGCTCAAGCGCACTGGACGCGCTGCCACATACAGTTCAGTACTGTTGGCCTGTATTGCCATGATTGAGGTCGCAATCGCCATGACACTACTCTCGCTCCCACTGAGTCCCGCACCACTCGTCGTTGGACTGGTCACGTTTGCCGTCTATACGAATGACCGGGTCGCTGACGCGGAGGCAGATGCCGTCTCGAATCCACACCAGGCAGCCTTCGCCCGGCGTCACCGAGACAGTCTGTACGTGCTCGCGGCGGCTGCATACGGTCTTGCAATCTCGATTGCACTTTTCGGTGGCCCGATCGCCCTGGCACTCACGCTCATTCCGGGCGTATTCTGGATTGTCTACGGCTCACACTGGGTCAAGTCGCTCAACAGCCGAATCGAGCGGCTCAAAAATATTCTTGTGCTCAACTCTGCGGTCGTCGCCCTTGCGTGGGCAACCTGTCTGACTTTCTTGCCGGTGGCATTCGCTGACGCCGCGTTGACGCCGGCAGTTGGCGTTGTCTTTGGCTATTTCTTCCTTCGCTCATTTGTCGACGTCGAGATTCCAAACGTCCGTGATATCGATGCCGACCGCGCTGTGGGAGTCATGACCATTCCATCGGTTGTCGGCGTGCGCGGAACACGAGTTGCGCTGTACGGCGTCGATCTCGTGACCGCCATTCTCGTCGGTTATGTAGCAGTCACTGGACTAATTGCATGGCCGCTTGCGGTGGCACTCTGTGTCGGGCTCTGTTATTCGCTCGGGATTATCTCCCAGCTTGGCCGAATTACGGACACGACGTTTCTTGGACAGGCACCGAACGGCGAATACGTCTTAGTCGGCCTCTCGCTCGTAGTCATCGTGCTCGTTGGCTAACGCATAGCCAGCGCGCCTGGCTACGCAGCAGCTTGTAAAAACCCATTCAAAGAAACCCTATTTTTATAACAAGTACAGCTAAATTAATATGTCGGTGTTCCGTACGGTCGCGTATTGATTCTGTTCGCCCCGCCGCTCACGGTAGTAATGGTACTTATTGTCACGATCGGAGTGACAGCGGCGCTGTTGGCGTGGCGTGAGCGACCGGAACCAGGAGCAGCCTCGCTTACCGCGCTCTTGGGAGGGCAAGTCTGGTGGGCGGTGTTCTATATTTTCGAACTCGAAGCGACGACGCTCGCCGGGAAACTCTTCTGGACGAACGTACAGTGGGTTGGCGTCGTCACCATTCCCGTTGCGTGGCTCTTATTCTCACTGGCCTATACGGGCAACGACCGGTATCTCACCCGACGATACGTACTGTTACTGTCGGTTGTTCCGGCCATCACCATCGTGTTAGCTGCGACCGACAGCTACCATACGCTGCTCTATACGAGTGTGAGTTTCGTCGAGAGCGGCCAAACAGTCCGACTCAGCGTTGCGGGCGGCACCTGGTTTTGGATTATTGCAGGCTACACCTACTTGCTGGGGTTGATCGGTTCGATTCCCTTGTTGCAGCTTATTCAGCGTAGCTCGTTGCCATTTCGAGGACAGAGCATTGCGCTGCTCGTCGGAACACTTGCGCCGTGGGTGAGCAACATCCTCTATCTCAGCGGAGGGCTACCGGTTCCGGGGTTCGATCCAACACCGGTTGCCTTTTCGATTTCTGGGGTTGCTTACCTCGGTGCACTGACTCGGTTTCAGCTATTCGGGACGAGCCCTGCACCGAACCGCCGGGCACGACATCTGGTCTTTGAGCGGCTCCACAACGGCGCGGTCGTTGTTGATAGTCACGGCTATGTTGTCGACCTCAACGAGAGCGCAGCGGCCATCCTCGGAACGACATATACGGCCGCGCTTGGACAGCAAGCAGCCGAGATCATCCCGAAATATGAGTTGATTCCGAAACAGGATTCTTCGGGCAGGCAGTTCACCGTCAGCAATAAAAACGGGAGCACACCGTACGATGTAACGGTAACGCCGATTACGGATTTCCGCGGACGCACGCTCGGCCGCGTGATCGCATTCCACGACATCAGCGACTACCTTCGACAACAACAGCGCTTAGAGGTGCTCAACAGAGTACTCCGGCACAATATCCGGACCGAAACAAACCTCATCTACGGCTATACAGACCTTCTTGAAACCGCTGACAACAAGCCAACAGTCGAGACGATCAAAAAACATGCACAGCGGATCGAAGAAATGGGGAGCAAATCACGAGCGATCACCGATATCTTCGAACAGCGACGCAGTGAGACCGAAGCAGTCGATGTCGATTCGGTTATCATGACACAGCTGTCGGCCCGTCGCACCGACCACCCTGAAGTGCGACTGTTGTATGAGTCACCCGATGAATCACTCTCGGTCGACAGCGTACTCACCCCCGTTGTCAGCAACCTCATAGAAAATGCGATTGTGCACAACACTGACTCGAATCCACACGTGGAGATTACCGTGACACACGACGAGACGACCGTTGAGATAACGGTTGCCGACAACGGTCCGGGAATCAGCGAATACGAACGGACCGTGTTGGACGCCGGGACCGAAACACCGCTTGATCACGGCAGTGGGCTTGGACTGTGGCTCATTGCCTGGGGGGCAGACCTCGCAGGCGGGCAGGTACTGTTTGCTGAAAACGAGCCAACCGGATCGGTTGTGACGGTGCGTGTCCCTCGGTTGGGATTCCCAGAGTCGGCTGCGAGTACTGAGTGATTTGAGGACCGAGAGGCTAGTACTGGCGTTGATGGAACCGATGCCAACGGTTTTGTCGGTTGCACTGATTGTCTGGCTGTGAACCGATTCGTTGGCTGGCTCTCGGTTGTCACCGCAATCTGTCTGGCATTTGCCGGGGCGATCGTCTCAACGGCAGAACTGACGCTTGCGCCGACAACGGTTGGGGGTCTTCCAACAGCCGAACTACTCAGCAAGAGTCTGTGGATCGCTGCGGTTGTCCTCGGACTCACCGGACTCCACGTGCTCGTTGTCCGGCTACTGTTGCGCACGACATCCAGACGGCGGGCACACGACGTTCGCAACGCGCTTCGGCTCGTGTTCGGGGCGGTGGGTATCATCGCCCTGCTCGGCGTGTTGACAGACCAGTGGCTCGGCGTCCTGCTTTCGCTTGGCGTCGTTGGATTTGCGATTACCTTTGCCCTCCAACAGCCACTGTTATCGCTTCTGGGCTGGGTCTATATCATGGCTAAACAGCCGTATCTCGTCGGCGACCGCGTCCGAATCGGCGAGACGAAAGGGGATGTCATCGAGGTCGACTTTCTCGTCACAACGCTCTGGGAAGTCGGCGGCGAACTCGTTTCGACAAATCAGCCCTCCGGGCGGGTTGTAACCGTTCCAAACAGCATGGTGCTTGCCTCGGAAGTCACCAACTTCGGCGGTGGGGGCTCCGAATACGTCTGGAACGAGCTGGTGGTGCAGGTCTCGTATGAAACGGATATCGAGACGGCCTCAGAGATCATGGTCGCAGAAGCCGACGCCCTCGTTGGCGAGGAAATGGCTGCCCGTGTTGCGGACTTCCGAAGCCGGCTTTCGGAGACGCCTGTCGAACTCGAAGTCCGTGACAGCCCGAGCGTCAACGTCACCCAGGCCGAGTCGTGGATCGAACTCCGACTCCGATATGTTGTTCACCCACGGCAGGGAACCGCCGTTAGAAACGAGCTCTATGAGCGAATTTTGGCCCGATTCAACGACAGTCCCACGGTGACGAGTTTCCCGGTGAGTCGGAATCGCTAAGGGCCGCCGACCACACATCGAAACCCCAAAAGCCACAGACAGTCTTACTTCGAACAATGGAACGGGGCGTCATCGAGGCCGACGAACTTGCCGGGCCGTTTGATCTGCAGGCGACCGTCGAAAGCGGTCAAAGCTATCTGTGGGACCGACTCGACGGCAAAATGTACACCACGTCAGAAGCCTCCGGCGGTCAAGCATGGTACGAAACGGTTGTGCCTCCAATCGCTGGCGTCTCCGACGAACAGGCGGTGGTGCGCGTCCGGCAGATCAACGACGACATTGAGTGGGAATCGACGACCGACGCAGTTGATCTGTTGACGCACCTGCTCCGGCTTGATGACGACCTGGCAGCGATTGCATCTAAAACCCCTGGCGAGCCAATGCTCGAACGCGCCTTCGAGCAGTATGCGGGGATGCGGCTTGTTCGTGACCCACCGTTTGCCTGTCTGATCTCGTTTATTTGTTCTGCACAGATGCGTGTAGGCCGAATCCACGGCATGCAGCAACGGCTTGCAGCCGAGTACGGCGAGTCAGTTGAATTCGACGGCCGCACCTACCAGGCGTTTCCGACGCCCGAGAAACTCGCAGCCCGAACTGAAGACGAGCTTCGTGGGTTGCGCCTCGGCTACCGTGCACCCTACGTGCAACGGACCGCAGAACTGGTTGCCGACGGCGAGGCCGACCCCGCAGCGGCGGTTGACCTCGACTACGAGGATGCGCGGGCGTATTTGACGCAGTTTGTCGGCGTTGGCGACAAGGTGGCCGACTGTGTATTACTGTTTTCGCTTGGCTTTCTCGAAGCCGTCCCGCTCGATACGTGGATTCAGACGGCGATTGCCGGGCACTATCCCGACTGCGAGCAGGGGAACTACAAGAAGACATCGCGAGCGATTCGCGAACGGTTCGGTGGCCGGTATGCAGGGTATGTCCAAACGTATGTCTTTCACTACCTCCGAAACGGCGGACAGTGACCCGCTTGCTGTCGGTTTGACCACCTTGTTTTCCCGAATGTAGGCGAAGTTTCATACCCTCAGCCGAGGTACACTATATCACTATGGACTGCCGAGTCGTCGTCGAAGCCGCTGTCCCCGTCTACGACGTAGAAACCGTGGATGAGGCCGTCCGCATTGCGATTTCGAAAACCGGTGAGATGTTGAATCCGGATCTCAATTATGTCGAAATCGAGATGGCCACACGAACCTCACCCGGCGGAGAGGAGTTGCCACCGGCGTTTATCGCAGCCGACGAGGCGCTTGTGGCGCTCAATCTCGAAATGATCGTCTTCAATGTCGAACAAGAAGAACACGCAAGCCGAATTGCTCGCAAGGAAATCGGCCAACGGCTCCACAAAATTCCACTGAAGGTGGTCTCAGTCGAGACGATGCCCGACGAGGAGACAGAGGAAGCCGAAAACTGACAAAATATAGCTAACTGAGCGGTCGTCGCTGTCGGCTCCAATTGCTGGTTATTTATACTTTCTTGCCCCAGCGTACTGTATGCAAACGCACATCGTTCCAGTCGGCTTTGATTATGACCGACTGATTGCGCCGCTGATCCGCGACCAGTTCGATGTTGATCGGGTTATTCTTTTAGAGGGGGCCGTCGGGAGCGAGGCCAATGTCGAATACTCGCGGCATCTCGCAACCAAACTCGAAACCGATTTTCGAAACCTCCTGGGTGCAGAAACCGACCGTGTTCGGCTCGAAGACGTCTACGACTACGATGCTGCCTTTGAGGGCGCGTTTGAACTGATCAATGACCAACTCGACGGCGGCGCAGAGGTCTGGGTCAACGTCTGTTCGATGCCCCGCCCGGTGAGTTTCGCCTTCGCAACGGCTGCTCATTCAGTAATGGTCGAACGCCAAGCCGACAGAGACAGGATTCACACCTATTATACCGCTCCTGAGAAGTATCTCGAAACCGAACTCGCCGAAGAGCTGCGAGCCGAACGCGAACTGCTGTCGGATCTGCTTGCGGCCGGTGAACTCGACCGCGAACGAATCGAGGGGCGACTCGAAAGCACAACAAAACTGCTAGCTGAGTTTGACGAACGCGGCGTGACAATTGGGGCCAAACGGATTGGTGATCGACATATTGTCGAACTCCCTGTCGCCTCGTTTTCGAGTGTCAAGCCGTTTGAGGAGCTGATCCTCTTTACACTCGGTGAACACGGTGAATTTGAATCGGTCAGCGAGCTGGCGAGTGCACTGGCACGGGACCTCAACGAGGAGTACACCGATAGTTTTCGGTCGAAAGTCATCTACAATGTCGACCGTCTGGGTCCCGGCGGGAAGGGCTATATTGAACAGGAGTCGGTGGGGAAATCCTACCGCACGAAGCTCTCTCGGATCGGCGAACTATGGGTTCGCTCGCACGCGGATACAACCCGCGAATAAGACGGCTCGCAGCCGGGCGGTTCGTAGCCAACACCGACACCGACATCGACACAACCGCTTTGTTGCTACCGGCCGTACATCATTTATGAGCGAATCCAACGCCGACAGCACCGCCGAGCCGACGCTTCCAGAGACCGAGGCTGAGTGGCGCGAGCAGCTTACCGATGAAGAGTACCGGATTCTCCGCGAAAGCGGCACCGAACCGCGGTTTAGCGGCGACCACGTCGACCGCGATGACGACGGCGTCTACCGATGTGCAGGCTGTGGAACGGTTCTCTTCGATTCGGAGACAAAGTACCATTCGGGCTGCGGCTGGCCGAGTTTCTATGCTGCTGAGGACGGTTCGACAACAACCCACCTTGATACGAGCCACGGGATGCGCCGGACGGAAGTTCGGTGCGGAACCTGTGATGGACATCTCGGTCACATCTTCGAGGACGGACCTGAACCGACCGGCAAACGGTTCTGTATCAACTCGGTCGCGATCGATTTCGAGTCGGAAAACTAACCCAGTTGGCGTGTTGTCACCGTGAGTTACGGTCAGACCACCCTGTCATCGTAAGCGGCAGATTCAGTGTATAATCACGCGGTTGATAGCCCTGGAAACCAATCTAACTGATACAGACGAATGGCGCTTCCAGACCGAACAGCTGTTTCGCGACGTGAGTACCTCAAGGCTGCAGTCGCCGTCGGTGGGACAGCCGGGTTGGCCGCCTGCATGGAGGAACTCGGCACTGAGGCTGACGCGGAGATTCCACACGGAGATCCGTCAGTCCTTCCGGAGCGACAACACGCATGGAACGCGGTGTTGAAGACGGACGACGACGGCAATGACGTGCCGCCAAAACACCACGTCCTCAGGTATCTGGATCTCGCCGACGGCGTCGATCCAGCCGACGCTCGTGAACCGCTTGAATCAACGCTTACGGCGCTTGAATCGGCGATTCGGTGGGTTCCTGACGGACTGCTGTTCACGCTCGGATATTCACCAACATATTTCAGCCGGTTCGACGAGTCGCTGGCTTCGTCGGTCGATCTTCCCGAGCCAACCCAGTTGACACCACTTGAAGACGGGCTTGCGCTCGATGAGACGGATCTCTTGATCCATCTCGCAAGCGACCGCCCCGAGGTGTTGTTAGCGGCCGAGGAAGCCCTGTTCGACGACCGTGAGACGATCAACGAAATCGAGATACCCTCGCTTTCAGGCATACTTGAGCCCGCCACTGAAGGCCGACGGACCGGCTTTGTTGGCGCTGGGTTGGCGGCGGAAAAACAGGACGTCGCCGGGATTTCCGGTGACAGCCCGGTTCCCGAGGCTGCCCCATTTTTCATGGGCTACCGATCGGGGTTCGCTCGGACGCAGGCGACAGAAGACCGTGTAACCATTGATGACGGCCCGTTTGCGGGTGGGACAACCCAACACGTTTCGAAGATCGAGCTCCAGCTCAATGCGTGGTACAATTAGGAGGATGAATTTCAACGCGTTGCCAAAACGTTCAGCCCACGCCATGCCGCCGAGGGTCTTGTTGAGGGCGTCGGTGACAACCTGACGGACGATTCGAAGATCGTACCAGAAGATGTTGCCGATCTCGTTGACAGCGCCCGCCGTGACGGCGTCGTCGGCCACGCACAGAAGGCAGCGGCAGCCCGAGAAGACGGCGAGCCGATTCTCCTCCGTCGAGACTTCAATACGACCGACGACAACAAAGCTGGCGTCCATTTCCTCTCGCTCCAGGAGACGATCAGCGACTTCGTCGCCGTCCGTGAGGCGATGACCGGCGAGGAGATTGCTGACGGCTCTGGGGTCGGCCCACGGCTCAACAACGGCATTCTCCAGTATCTGTTCGTCAGACGGCGGGGCAACTTCCTGGTTCCACCACGGAAGTGCCGGTCGATGCCGACGCCCGCCGGAACGACAGCGGATGGACAGTAAGTACAGACACCAACCAACGACCGTAAACAATCAGCTATCAACATCACACATGAACGAGACACTATCGAGACGACGAGTACTGCAGACGACGCTTGCTGCTGGCGGCGCGATTGCGCTCGCCGGCTGTACAGGAACCGATGACGACGAGCCGGCCGACGAGGAACTGACTGGCGATGTCGACCCGACATCCCGTGTTGTCGAGAACCCACCGGCTGCCGTGTATGTCCCGACCCACGCTGAAGTAATGCGACATCTCGACCCGGTCTCGGCCGGTGAATTCGAACTCGTGCCGATGGCGACCTACCCCCATCGGTTTTGGAACGTGACCGGCGACCGAGCCGTAGAGGCCGAACCCAGTGGCGAAGACGACACCCATTTGATGATTACTGTCAGAGACCCCGAAACGGGGATCGTGTTGCCCGCCCGAAACGGACTTGAAATCGTCGTCGACCCCGATGGTGCTGCAGAGTCCCACAGTCCGTGGCCCATGATTTCACAGGGAATGGGCTTTCACATCGGGGATAACATCCCACTCGGCGACAACGGCATCTATGAAATCGAGGTCTCAGTCGGTGCGCTCGATATCGAGCGGTTCGGTGCGTTTGCAGGTCGCTTCGAGGAATCCGCAAGCGCCCGGTTCTCGCTCGAAATCGACGACGACTTCCGCCGGCTGCTCACCGAAGTCGAATATTTCGATGAGGAACACTGGGGGGAGTTGGGCGCAATCGAACCCATGATGCACCACGGCCACGGTGACCATGGCGGACATGACGATCATCACGATGACAGCCATCACCACGACGATCACAGCGGACACGACGACCACGGCCACCATGACGACGATCACGAGCACGGTGATCATCACGACGACCACGGTCAGCGACGATTTGGGACGCACGAACGCGATTCTGACGTGACCGAACTCCCGCCGGCAGACGACCTTCCCGGAACGCTACAGGGCACACCGACGAGCGGCGATGCCGTCATTGCGACGACGCTGCTGTCGGCTGAGAGTCGGTTCGTCGACGGCGATTCGGGCTACTATCTGGCGGTCTCACCACGGACGCCGTACAATCGCGGGATGTTGCCAACGATGACCATCGATGCGACCGTCGAACGGGAAGGCCACACAGAGTCCGTTGTCGACGAACAGCTGTCGGATGCCCTCGATCACGAACTCGGCTACCATTACGGCGTACACACGACCGACCTCGAATCGGGCGACACGCTGACAGTGTCGTTCCCGTCACCACCGAGTGTCTCGCGGCATCAGGGCTATGAGACGGCATTCCTCGATATGGAGCCGGTTGAACTGACAATCGAACTCCCATGACCAGCCACGCTCGACTCGGGGCTCTCCTCGTCGTGTTGTGCCTGCTCGCCATCGGACTCACAGCAATGCCAACAGCTGCCGGTGACGGCGTATCGGTCATCACAATCACACCCGAAGAACCGACCGCAGAACCGGGCGAAACACTCGAACTCGAACTCCGACTTGACAGCCATGGTGCTCCCGGTGCAGGTGTCGAAGAGGTCGTCCTCGATATCGAGTATGACAGCGAATACGTGACCGTTATCGACGTTGAATCCGCCGGCTGGTTCGAACAGGACGGTGAAGACCTCGATATTGAAACCACATACGACATCGATGACGAGGCCGGTGTTGTTCGGTTCACTGAGACCCGAACTCCTGGGGGCGACGGGACAACCGGAGCCGCACCGCTTGCAACGCTCACGATTGCCGTTGATGACGATGCACCCACCAACACGACCGCTGACTTCAACGCCGCAGGCGGCGACAGTGCGATCTGGCTTTCGAACGGATTTGCACAACGAGCCGCCTCACGGATTGGAACACTCACTGTCGCTGAGTCGACACCGACAGCCACTGATCGACTCGCCTCGCCTGTTGTCGGCGGGAGTGCGCTTGTCGGCACACTGCTTGTGACACTCCTGCTATTGAGTCGGCGTCGCTAGCGGATTGGTTGGCAGAACGGACCGAATACTTAGAAAAGAAGCCCGACGAACTGGTATACAATTCCGAGTGCGAAGGCGACAATGAGCAAAATCGTGGTCACCACGACCGCTGGGGACAGCTCGGTCTCCTCGTTCAGGATGTAATCTTCCATACTCACGGTCGGCAAGCGAGTCTCTTAATCGTTTAGACTTCGGCTGCACGGCTGGCCAAGCGGTTACTACCACCGGAGGTTATCAGCGCTGATAGGTGGTTGGTGAGATAAAAGTAGTAGCCGCCCGCAGTATCAGTATGACCACATGTTTCCGGCTGCAGTCGGTGTGGTTGGGCGCTCCGGAGCGCAGCTGAGATGACGCCCGATTACGATTTGGAGCCGACAGTTCTGTATCTTGGTTCCTCGGAATCAGCGCCAACGGCCGCCGAATCGCTTACAAACAGGCTAAAGCGCTATGCTGTTTTCGAGTCATCGGATACAGCTGACACACTGAGCCGTGTTGAAACCGGGGCGATCGACTGTCTCGTCACCGAATACGAACTCCCATCGGAAAACGGGACGACACTCACAGCCGCGGTCCGTGATCTGGACTCACAGCTTCCAGTTATCCTTTTTGCGAATCGACAACCCGCCGCCGTTATCGAGACTGCGCTTTCAGCCGGGATCACTGATTATATTGAAAAAGAAACGCCACGGCCATATCAGCTCCTTGCCAACCGAATCCGACATGCAATCGAGCCTCCAGTTGGCACTGAAACGGATGTAGACAGTACGAGACTGACACAAACCAACCTGACAACGGCGCTCACAGAGCAGCTGTCTGCGGTCACAGACGAACAGGCTCTCGGACACACACTCATCGAAGCCGTTGGCAAAACAACTGGCTGCACGTCGACGGTATATTTCTGCGACCCAGCAGCCAACGAAGAAACTCGCTGGCGGATTATTACCGAGTCGGGTACGGTCGACAGCGAAGCACTCTCTGCACTGCCTGATGCCGTCAGGGCGGCGTTTCGAAGCGGTGAGCCCCAACAGAGGTCCGTTCAGACAGCGCCGATCAACGGCCCCGCCGAGAACCCGCTGCCTTTCGGTTCCGACGACACGGTCATGGTGGCAGTTCCACTCGGCGAATGCGGTGTACTCACTGTCACAGCGACTTCGGTTCGCCAGGTCGACAAAAACATACTCAGCGAAGTAGCCGCTCTCGGAGGAGCGGTTTGTTCGCAGTACCGGCGTTATAGCCGGCTTGAAACGCGACTGCAGGTGGCTGCGGGGCGGAACAGACAGCTATCACAGTTTGTCCACAGCGTTTCGCACGATCTCAACTCACCATTGTCGGTGCTGTATGGTCGGATCGAACTCGCACACGAGGAGCCCGAATCCGCATCACTCCATCTTCAGGCTGCACGGAACGCCGTCGAGCGAATCGAATCACTTGTTAGCGACCACCTCCAGACCGTTCGGGGGAACGAAAATATCGCCGAACGGGATGCTGTTTCGCTCCACACGGCTGCAACACAGGCGTGGCGGATTATTGATCCCTCGACGGCGCGGCTCCGGATCGAACCACATCTCGAAACAGTTGTGGCAAACCCAACCAAACTCCAACAGCTCTTCGAGAACTTGATTCGGAATGCCATTGAGCACGGGGCAGACGATCCAGCGGAGACGAAACAGCGTCAGACGCAGCCATCACGGGCCGTGGGACTTCGAACCGAACGGCCAGCCGAACCGTCTCCCACACCGACGGTGACTGTCACAGTCAGACCAACACCGGATGGTTTTGCGATCTGTGACGATGGGCCAGGGATTCCGGTCGCCAACCGCGACCATGTTTTCCAGTCGGGATATACGACCGAGGAGTCGGGGAGCGGCCTTGGGCTCGCGATCGTCAAACAGATTGTCGACGCACATGGCTGGTCGATTTCGGTCGGCGAGAGCCGGTGTGGTGGCGCGCGGTTCGAAATCAAGACCAGTTAGTCACGTGTTCGAAAAACACAAAAAAGATCGCCGGTAGTGCGCGTGGTCAGTTACTCGTCTGCGCCGAGTGCTGCCCAGTTTAGAACGACGAGTCCGGAGTCGTCGACACCGGGTCCGAGCGTGTGGTACGAGTAATCACCGGCGTGGTCGTGACAGATTGGGTTAGCCGACTCGAAGTCGTCGTCATGGTCGACGACGGCGTCGGTTTCGAGAATCTCGATCGTCTCGCCGAGTTCGAACTCCTCGTCGTCGAGATCGACGAGAACCTGCTGGATGGCACCGTCGCCGATGACATCGACCAGAATCTGTTCGTCGTCCGGGGTGAAGCCAGCGAAGTGTGAGCTTGGGCCGGTATCGAGCGCTTCGACGAGTTCGTGGTTCTCGACATCGAAGACCAGCGTCTGGCCGCCAGCCGTACAGGCGATTGCGGCGTACGCATAGTCCGAACTGAAGTCGGCCATGTGTGGGACGTAGTCGGAGGCTTCGATGACGCCGTCGAGTTCAGCGATATCGATCTCATTGACAATCTCGAACTCGCCATCTTCGTCGGCTGGCTCGTAGATGTAGATGATGTCGGTTCCCTGGTCGAGCGCCCAGATCTCGTAGCCACCGTCGTCGTGCGGGACGACACCGATGCCGTGGAAGTCGCTCTCTGGGTTGTCCGCGTCGGGTTCGAGCGTGGTGACGATCTCGCGCGTTTCGATATCGAGGACCGACACACCGGGCGTTTCGCCCTCGGCGGCGTGTGGGTCACCGGACTGTGGGTTTGGTCCGCGCAGGGTGACGAACATGTATTCGTCGTCGGGCGAGGACCACATGATGTCGGGCGCTGGGCCGTAGTCCTCGATTTCGTCGATGACTTCGTCGGTTTCAGGGTCGATGACGACGCCGTCATCGGTCTCGCGGTTCAGCAGCCAGAGTTCGAGTTCGCCGTCGTTCTCGACGAACCAAAAGCCGTGGGTATCGTAGCCTTCGAGGTCGCGGGCAACGTCGAGCGTGTCGAACTCCTCGACGGTCTCGCCGCTGTCGGGGTCGATCGGCAGGTGGCTCTCGGTATCGAGTACGTACCATTCACCGACGCCGTCTGGGTCGCGGTTCGATGGGGCACCGGCGGTGAGGTAGAATTTGTCGCCGTCAGGATGGGCGATAGTTCCACAGTTGGTTCGGAGCTCTTCGACCGAGTAGACACGCTCAACGGGGCTGTCGGCGACGATTTCTGGTTCTTCTTCTGGCTCTTCGGCTGGTGGTTCTTCATCAGCGTCACCGGTGCAGCCTGCGAGGGCAACACCCGTGACGACGGCACCCGTAGTCAGGAATTTGCGACGTGTTGACTGATTCGTCATAGTACGACTCTCGAATTGCTCTGTGAAAAATATGGCGTTCTCACGGCCTGAAACGCGCAAATTTAGGCGTTTGAGATATATAGCGGCAATATTTTTGTGTGTTTTTTATGTCGATAAGCCATGATGCATGAGACGCTTGAATTCAACGGTCAAACACAGTGTTGACGAAGATAATGCGGCAAAATAGTCTCCTTCCTACGTCGCCAACGTAGCGTCTAAATAGGGTGCGACCGGTAGCAGTTGCTCAATCGATCAGATTATAAGGAATTGTATGGGACCGCCGAGAGTCGAACTCAGGTCCTACGGACCCCATCCGCAGAGGATACCACTACCCCACGGTCCCGCATCCTGCACAACGCGAGTGAGTTGTTTAAGCCCTTCGTTTCGATCAGCCCCGTTACGTCAGGCGATTCCAGCCGGAGCAACCAGTCACTCAGTACCCGAGTCAGACAGTGCCTCATGGACACCGATCACCATCGAGGGGACGACCAACATGAACAGATGCTCTTCGATCGGAATGCCCGCGACCTCGATGCCGGTTCGGAGCGGAATCTCGAAGACACCCACGTCAAGCGTGTAGCGATCCCACAGATAGCCAAGCGGATACAGCGCGAGCACCGTCCGTGCCGCACGCTTCGTTGACCCCGTCTGCCAGAGCAACAGACCGGCGATTGTGCCCCAAAACAGTTCGGTAACGAGGTAGGTGTAGCGGCCAAACACGGAGATATCCGGAGCCATATCACGTTCTACAGCCTGGTCGGGTAAAGTGCTACAGGGTCGTCACCAATACGAGACGCTTCACAGCGACTACCGCAACGGCTCAAACCACGCGGCGGCGACCAGTACGGCTAACAGAACGTACGAACCACGGATCAACAACATCGTCGCGTGCGTCTCATCAGCCCGATAGGAGACCGCCAAGACCGCACCAAAGGCGAGTACACCCACACTCACACTCGGCGGGAAAACACCGGCGAGCGCAAACAGAACGACTGCCGCGAGACCACCGAGCATAATTCCGTGGGCAACTCGGCGGGCAGTCTGTCGGCCGAGGACGACCGCGACCGTTCGCTTGCCGATTGAGCGATCGTACTCGTAATCGGTCGCATCGTCAATCGTTTTGATTCCACAGAGCACGGTCGTAAAAACGGCTGCATAGGCGACAACCGACAGTGTCAGCGTCGTCGTCTGGACGTAAAACCCACCGAGCAGGGCGATGCCGATCCCGGCCGGATAGCCCACCGTCGCCCCGAGTGGATGCATATCGAGCTGGGGCGCATGGAGATACCCGATCAGCCAGCCGGGCAGCGTCAACAACGCCGCAATCGGATCAACGAGATACCAGAGGGCAGCACAGCCGGCGAAAAACGCGGCCGAGGCCCCAGCGAGTGCGACCCGACAGCCACGAACTGAGAGTGGATGGTCGTCATCCTCACCACGGACGTGAAAGTCGATATAGCCATCTTTGACGTGCGCAACATAGAGCGCACAGAAGGCCGTCGCCATGTGAAGCAGCCCGAGTAGAAGCGAAAAATCGATCGCAAGCACCGCACCGAACGCCGACGCAGCGACCGGTGGCAACATAAACACTGGATGAATCTGTGAGCGGAAGGCTGCAGCGGCCGCGGCCGGACCGGTTCCGTGGCGGGCAAGTGACATATGGAGTCTATGAACGATTCGGACAAAGAGTGTTATCCCGATCTATGGAAGGGTCGGCTACCCGACCCCTTTCGAGATCGACTTCAGACCAACACGCGGGCGAGATCGACTGCAACGCCCTGTTCGGCATCGGGATCTCCCACCATATTTCCCAGACAGACCGCACTGCCGTCCGGTGTATAGCAGGCGACCAACGCGCCAGCAGCGATGTCGGCGTCAGCACTGATCACGCCTGGTGCATAGACCGGCGCACCAGTGGCAACCTGCTGGGCCGCCGAGGGAGCGATTTCAACGCGCGGGAGGTGTGTCAGCGCCCGTTCGGCTGGGCGAACGATCTCACGCAACAGCGTGTCGTCACCGTCGGCTGCAAAGACCAGTGCATCGACGAAATCATGGAGCGTTACCAACGACCGGTCGTCAAAGGGATCGGTTGCCGTCCGACGGAGATGACCCATGTGTGCGCCCGTTCCGAGCGCCAAGCCGAGGTCGTGACACAGTTTGCGAATGTAGGTCCCGCTTTCACACTGAATGCGGATGAGCGCCTGTCTGTCGTCGACTTCGATGAGATCTAGCGCGTGGATTTCTCGAACACGGAGTCGACGCGAGACGGCGCTTTTGCGTGGTGGTTTCTGATACAATGGAGCCTCGAACTCCGAGAGAACGGCCTCGAGGGTTGTCGGCGCGGGGCCGTGGAGTTCGAGCACAGAGACGTACTCTTTGGTGCCTTCGAGAAAGACCTGTGCCATCCTCGTTGCATCCCCGAGAAGCATGGGTAGACAGCCGGTGACTTTCGGATCGAGCGTCCCGGCGTGGGCGGCGCGGTCGATGGGCGCCGCGTCGTCCCCTGACTGGAACGCGGGATCGGCTAGCGCGTCGGCCGCAAGATCCCGAACCCAGCCGGCGACCTGATGGGCCGACGGGCCGGCTGGCTTATCGAGGTTGAGTACGCCAAATGAGAGGAGCTCACCAACCGTCCGATCATCCGGTGGGCTGCGGAGTGGATCTGTCATCGTGAGGAATTAGAAGTCGTAAACGACGTTTTCGACAGGTGCTTTACCCTCGTCAATCTCGGCGTCGTAGGATTCGATTGCCGTTGTCAGCATGCCTCGAACTGATTGGGGGCCCCAGCGAGCCGTGTTGTACGCGATATCGTAGATTGTGAGATCGTTGATGTCGATGTTGTAGTACGCCTCGTAGCGGAGTGCCTCGCTGGCCTCACGGCGGAGTGTCTCTTCGCGGGCGACGTCGACTGATTTGTCTTCGCGGTCGGCGATCCGTTCGGCACGAACGGCGACCGGTGCATCGAGCCAGATTTTGAGATCAGCGTGGTCAGCCGCAAGCCAGCCTGCAAGCCGTGATTCGAGGACAACATCATCACGTTCGAGCGCAATATCGCGGAGCCGACGGTCGAGATCTCGGTCGATCTGGTCGTCTTCTTCAGCGAGTTCGTTGAATTCGACCGGCGAGAGCCCCCGTTCGGCAGCGAGCGTCCGAAAAATGTCGCCACCGCTGACATGGTCAAGCCCAAACGCATCTGCCAGCGCCGCCGCACTCGTGCTCTTGCCGCTGCCGGGCGGCCCAGAGACGGTTAGTAACATACTGCCTCTCCGGCCGTCTGGCTAAAAGAGATTGTCCTTCGGCGTGACCGTGGGCTGTGTTGTCGGTGCATACACACGGGACTGTGTTGGTTACTATTCGCTCGGCAGGTAACGACACTACCACATATCGTTAGCTAAGTATACTGTTACAGATATTTTGTCTGCCCCTAATATACGTGTATGAATAAATGATTACTTTTTGCGAGAAGAATTATGCCTAATAGAAAGATATCTTACCACATTGAGAAATATTAATACGGCAACGGTACAATATACTGATGATGAATTCGTCCAGCCAAGACTGGTGGCCGAATCAGTTGAACCTCCAAATCCTCGATCAAAATGCCCGCGGTGTTGGGCCAATGAGTGAGGATTTTGATTATGCTGCAGCATTCGAAGACCTCGATCTCGAGTCGGTGAAACAAGACATTGAGGAGGTGCTCACCACCTCTCAAGACTGGTGGCCGGCCGACTATGGCCATTACGGACCGCTGTTTATTCGGATGGCGTGGCACAGCGCCGGGACGTACCGCACTCACGACGGCCGTGGCGGCGCAGCCGGTGGGAGACAACGTTTTGCACCGATTAACAGTTGGCCCGACAATGCAAACCTGGACAAGGCGCGACGACTGTTGCAGCCGGTCAAACAGAAATACGGCCGAAAACTCTCATGGGCAGACCTGATGATCCTCTCGGGGAAGGTCGCAATTGAGTCGATGGGATTCGAAACCTTTGGCTTTGCCGGTGGCCGCGAAGATGCCTACGAGCCCGACAAATCCGTCTACTGGGGGCCCGAAAACGAGTGGGAAACCAACGAACGGTTTGATGAACCCGGCGGCATCCAAGCTGGCCTTGGGGCGTCCGTGATGGGACTTATTTATGTGAACCCAGAGGGTCCCGACGGAGAGCCTGATCCACTTGCGTCAGCCAAAAATATCCGACAGACCTACGACCGCATGGCCATGAACGACGAGGAGACGGCCGCACTTATTGCCGGCGGGCACACATTCGGAAAAGTTCACGGTGCGGATTCGACGGAGAACCTCGGTGCCGAGCCCGAAGCGGCCTCTATTGAGGCCCAGGGACTCGGGTGGGAGAGCGACCACGGCTCTGGGGCGGGTGCTGGCACAATTACCAGTGGTATCGAGGGGCCCTGGACCGCCTCACCGACGCAGTGGGACATGGGGTATCTCAATAATCTTCTTGATTACGAGTGGGAACCCGAGAAAGGTCCCGGTGGGGCTTGGCAGTGGAAGCCAACGGACGAAGCGCTGGAAGACACGGCCCCGAACGCTCATGATCCATCGGCGGCCGAGACCCCGATGATGCTCACGACGGATGTCGCCCTCAAGCGAGATCCAGAATACAGAGCAGTCATCGAACGCTTCCAAGCGAATCCAATGGCCTTCGGGATGGCCTTTGCAAAGGCCTGGTACAAACTGACCCATCGTGACATGGGCCCACCGTCTCGATTCCTCGGCCCGGAAGTTCCTGACGAAGAGATGCTCTGGCAGGATCCGCTTCCCGAAGTCGACGGCGAGCTGATCGGAGACAACGAAATCGCCGAACTCAAAACCACGATTCTCGACTCGGATCTCTCAGTTGCACAGCTCGTCAAGACCGCTTGGGCCGCAGCATCGACATACCGCGATAGCGACAAACGTGGTGGCGCAAACGGAGCTCGCATCCGGCTCGAACCCCAGATAAGCTGGGCGGTAAACGAGCCCGAGCAGTTGGAAGCGGTTCTCGATACCCTCACAGAGATTCGCGAGGCATTCAATAGCTCTCAGTCGGATAACACACGCGTCTCGCTTGCTGATCTGATCATATTGGGTGGTAATGCGGCCGTCGAGAAAGCCGCGAGCGATGCCGGATACGACGTGACGGTTCCGTTCGACCCCGGTCGGACAGACGCCTCTCAAGAACAGACTGACCCCGACTCCTTCGAGGCACTCAAGCCTACTGCGGACGGCTTCCGCAACTACCTCGGTGAAGACCACGACCACCCAGTTGAAGCGTTGCTTGTCGACCAAGCACACCTATTGATGCTAACTGCCTCCGAAATGACGGTGCTTGTCGGTGGGATGCGAGCACTCGGCGCAAATTATGGGTCGTCGGATCGAGGTGTCCTCACCGACCGACCGGGGACGCTGACCAACGACTTCTTCGAGAATCTGCTTTCGATGGATACCGAGTGGCAGGCCACTTCAACGGACAAAGACGTCTATGAAGGGTGTGACCGTGAGACAGGTGAAGTTGCGTGGAAAGCAACCCGAATGGATCTCATCTTCGGCTCGAACGCTCGGCTTCGAGCTATTGCAGAAACGTATGGCAGTGCCGGCGCAGAAGAAAAATTCGTTCATGACTTTGTTGCGGCGTGGGCGAAAGTAATGCGTCTCGATCGGTTCGACCTCAAGTAACAGTCTCTCGGCACAGACGGATCGAACGCGCTTTCGTCTCTCTGCATCCCTGATAGAATGCTCTCAAGTTACTCGGTTTGACACCGTCGAAAAACTGTTGCCCAGCGCGTTAGCAGTCGACCGATGCTGCGCTGTCGATGATTGTCTCGCGGTCTTGCTCACCAGTGAGCGAATATCGGCGTTCATCGCAGTCCCACGTTACCGAAACCGTGCCTTCGAACGTGGTGACAGCGCCGTCATTGGAACCGATACTGACAGACTCGCCAGTCAGGTCGATGTCGGTTTGTGCCGTGATTGAATAATGGATCGTTTCGTCACCGTCGATGTACGTAATGTGTGTCATCACATCGTCGCCAGTGTCAGTCGTTCGCGCTTCGTCAAAGGAAAACCCGTCAGCGAGCACTGGTTCGGGGACATCATACGCTGTTGCAGCATCTACAGCTTCGATTGAACTGTGGGTCTCAGCCTCGGGGGCTTCGAACTCCTCAACAGTAGCGTCTGCAGGTGGTTCGAACTCGACGGCCGAATCAGGAAGCCCTTGATTGAACTCGACTTCTTCGTAGGTCATAGTCGAGGTCATCTGGGTAGCAGCCGTCTCAAATGTGGTCTCTGTTTTGAGTGGATACCAGAACTCTTTGTCGACCCAAAGCGTTGTTGTCGAGTCCATGTCGTTGTCAGTGAGCGAAATAACATAGACAGACCGGTCAGCAACGGTATCGCTTCCCTCATAAGAGACCTCGCTGTTGTCGAGTGTCTCTTCGATCAGTTCTGTGGTTCCAAAGGCAGCCGTCTGCGGGTCGAAATCGAATTCGAACTCAGTGACAGTGTTTTCTTCAGCATCATAACTGCGCATCTGTCCATCGCTCATCGTAACGACATCACCTTCGGATTGCCACTGACTGTCGGTTTCGATAACTTCGTATTTTGACTCGCTCGGTGGCCGTTCAGTAACGTCCATCACCGTCCGCTCAGTCGTGTTATCGAACTCAACAGTCGTCACCTGTACACCCTGGACATCATCTATTTGATCGTGTCTAGTCTCT